>Ga0247810_10000276_pt1 | contig 71470 bp, 67 predicted proteins | sample UWRJL119311C1_FD_179918 | JGI IMG/M metagenome (GOLD analysis project Ga0247810, IMG submission 179918) | Plant litter microbial communities from Arlington Agricultural Research Station in Wisconsin, United States - UWRJ-L119-311C-1 | ecosystem: Environmental > Terrestrial > Plant litter >...
ACGAGCCGGTCGTTACGACCGTCCTGCTTCGCAGCAGCGACACCCATGCCCGGGCGCGCCTTGAAGCGCGAGCTCTCGGCTCGGTCGCTCACCTTCTACTCGAGAACAGCGCCACGACAGCGCGCAGGCTCGACGAAGCTGCCCCAGCGACAGTTCACCGTGTGGACACGGACAGCATGAACCCGCACCAGGTCGCCCAACAGCTGTTAGACCTCACAGGCTGGGCCTCAAAGCGCGCAGACTTCCGATAGACGGTCGCTGAGCGCCCGCCGTTAGGTCAAGGCAATGCCACGAGCTACGTCTTCAAAGTGATGCCCGTATACCCCGGTGAAAATGCCCGTGAAGGTGCCTCGATTGGAACGAACTTCTGGTCTCGCAACCCATGCGATCCAAGACAGTTCCGCCGGCACTAGTCCGGCGAGACACCTCGTATCGCTGACGTTGCGAGACGCTACCGACGCGCACGGCGATGTTGGCGACAGAAGGTCAGGAAAAGGGCAGGAGTTCTGCATTGCTGGCAGAGTCGTCGTGATGAGCTGAACATGTAGAGTCTCAATAGAAGTGGGCATCGACGTTCGCTCATTATCTTGGAGATTCTCCATTATGAGATTTCATGTTCTCGCGTCAGCAGTGGCGGTGGGGTTACTTACTTTCAGTTCAGCCGTTCCGGCCTTAGCTGCCGACGGCTTCTGGTACTTCGAAGTGCTGAACGTCGATGCGGCTCATCAGGACGGGTTTACCGGTGACGGCGTCACGATCGCAGTGATCGACAGTCCTATCAACACGGAAGTCCCGACACTGGCAGACGCGAACATCGAGGTTCGCGAGCCATCGTTCTGCTACGCAGCCGATGGGTCCGGGCCGATGCCCGCGAAGTCCACCGCGCTGACCGGTCAGGCGGGGGCCCTCCACGGCACCGCGGTCACCTCGCTGATCGTCGGGTCCGGTGCCGGCTACAACGGGGGCGGTGGCGTCAAGGGCGTCGCTCCGGATGCGAAAGTGCTCTATTACACGATTTTCGGCTCAAGCGACCAGGGCGCGTCCAACATCGAATGCCTCGATGAGAACGGCGACGAGAGCACCGATATCGCCCTCGCCGAGGCGATGAACGAGGCCATGGATGCCGGCGCCACGATAATCGCAGTCTCGTCGCTTCAGACGCCGGGCCCTGAGCTTTACGCGGCGCAGATCAGGGCGGTGAACGAGGGAGTGATCGTGGTTGGCGGAATGCCGAATACCAGTGACGTCGTCTTCAGCGCAGGCTGGCCTGGACAGGCCAACGGCGCCGTCGGCGTTCAGGCCGCCGACTCCTCAGGCGCGATCGCGACCACCGCGGGACTTCCCAATACCGACGACGGAACCGTCGTGGTAGCGCCCGGCATCGGCATTGCGAAGCAGGGTTCAGATACGTCCTGGGAGGACGAGGAGCTGACGAACGGAACGTCGTTGGCCACACCCATCGTGTCGGGATTTCTGGCGCTCGTGGCACAGAAGTACCCGGATGCGACGGGGAACCAGCTCCTCCAGACACTCATCCATAACACTGGCGCCGATGATCATGAACTCATGCTGGACGCCACCGGGGCGATCGGATACGGCTTCGTGTCGGCGACCCACATGCTGAGGGTTGACCCTTCGCAATATCCGGACGAGAACCCGCTCATTCTCGATTCCGGCATTCCAACCATCGCGGAGTTCGCATCCGGCTACGAAGCCGGCACCGAGCCGACTCCAAGTTCGACCCCTAGTCCGAGCCCGACGGAGACGACCAGTGATGAGCAGCCAAGAACGCCGGTTGGAATTATCGTCGGAGTTGGCGTCGGAGCGCTCGTGCTAGTGAGCGTCATAACACTCGTCTTTCTCCTGGCGCGTCGATCACGCCAAAGCTCGGATACTGGGCGGGGCTCAAGCCCGGGACAATAAATCACCTGCGGCCGGCGTGATCAACCCACCGGCCGACAAGCTATCGACCACTCGATTCTGCGTGCGTGCGAACCTCTCGGACGCGGTCAGGTTGCACGAGCTTGACTCGACGTGAACCCGTTCCTCGACGTGCGACCAGTGAGCCTCCCGTCGACAGCGGACTTGCTTCTCGAACCGACTCCGCTGACACCGGCTGGTTGGGCGATTTCTCAAGAAGCCCGGCCCTCCTCGTCGCGAGACTTTCGCTGGCGAGCCGCCTTTCCCAGCCATCGGCAAGATCACGATTTCGCCAACGAGACGGGGCCGCGAATCTCCGCACATCGAATCGACTGGGGCTCGGCGCGTATGAATGTCGTAAAGATCCGGCCGACAACGCCATCGACGGGTTAGAAATGATCCTTGTGGCCGTTGTCGCTGTCCGCTGGCGGCAGGGCACGTGCGTTAGCGACGAAACACGAGGCATCCGGCATGGCACTGATCGACAACGGCATCTACGTCAAAGGCCGGCGAACCGGCAACCCCGACACTCTCGACGAGACGTACGAGCTGTTGCGCGAGCGTGACGGGATGGCGTGGATCGGCCTCTACCGCCCCAATGAGCAGGAGATCCATTCGGTCGCGGCTGAATTCGACCTGCACCCTCTCGCCGTGGAAGACGCGCTCAGGGGGCACCAGCGCGCGAAACTCGAGCGCTTCGGAGAGACACTGTTCGTCGTGCTCCGGCCCGCTCGCTACCTCGATGAGGAGGAGGTCGTCGAGTTCGGTGAGGTGCACCTCTTCATCGGCCCCGGATTCGTTGTATCCGTGCGGCATGCCGAGAACCCCGATCTCGCCGCGGTGCGTCGGCGACTCGAAGCGGACCCGGCACTATTGAGCTGCGGTCCGGAGGCGGTGCTGTATTCGATCCTCGACGAGGTGGTCGACGGCTATGCCCCGGTGGTCGCTGGACTCGAGAACGATATCGACGAGATCCAGGATCAGCTGTTCGGAGGCGATCCGGCCGTCTCGCGTCGGATCTACCAGCTCTTGCGCGAGGTGATCTCTTTCCAGCGCGCGACCGGGCCCCTGAGGGACATGCTCGAGTCGCTGCAGCGCGGAGCAGTCAAGTACGGCGTCGACATCGAGCTGCAGCGTTCACTGCGCGACGTGCTCGACCACGTGCTTCGGATAACCGACCGCACGGAGTCCTTCCGCATTCTGCTCGAGAACGCGCTGACCGTGCACTCCACGCTGGTGACGCAACAGCAGAACGACGAGATGCGACGGTTGTCAGAGGCCTCGCTCGCTCAGAACGAGGAGACTCGCAAGCTCTCGGAGACGGGCCTGAAGCAGAACGAGGAGGTGAAGAAGATCTCGTCCTGGGCGGCAATCCTGTTCGCGCCCACCCTCATCGGCACGATCTACGGCATGAACTTTACCCACATGCCCGAGCTGGACTGGCCGCTCGGCTACCCCTTAGCCCTCGTCGCGATGGTCGTCGGCGGTTTCATCCTCTACCGGGTGTTCAAGGCGCGGCACTGGCTCTGAACGGGGGCCACGCGTAGCGGGCGTCGATTTCGTCCGACCCGTTGCCGGACCCGAGACCAGTTTCGCGCAGACAGGTGGCGTGACCTGTGCGGTCAGGGGCCGACTTCCGTCGGGAGACGTCTGTCGTCGAGCGCGTCATACAGCGTGGACCAGCGCGATTCGAACTGCGCGGGTGTGATGGTCCCGGCGCAGTTCGCCATGCCGAGTTCGTGAAAGCGGCGCATTGTCGATGCCAGCAATGCCGGGTCCCCTGCGCTCACCGTGCCCTCGAACCCGACCATAAAGCTCGCTTCGACAGTTCGGCAGCGATGCCAGACGCCCCGGCATAGCCGCCCCCAGACGATGAAGCCTCCGATGTATACGGTGATCGCCAGCATTATCGCGAGAAGTTCTTCGATCCGCGAGCTTGCCACCAAGAGCACGATCATCGAGAGTACGGCGCCCGTTACCGGCCAATTGCGGCGCGAGGTCAGGCGGCGACGTTCGGAGGAGTTCGTACCCGGCGGATAGACCACGACTCTGTAGCTTGTGCACAAGGACCTCGCGGGAGGTGTGACATCTACCCGCCCCCAGACATACTGACCCTCGAGAAGACGGGTCATGGTTGCGTGAAACCGCGACTGTTTCGTCATCTCAGCTGCGCGCCTCGGTCATGAGAGCAGCGATGGACAGGTCGTCGATGTCGTCGTCATAGACCACGTAGCCGCTATCCGGCAGTGCGGTGCCGTGGACCGCTTCCCAAATCCGAAACGCGACTCTTGTTTCGTCCAACCGGCCGGAACGCACCACGGCGTTCACCTTGACAGTGACAGCGAGTTCCTGCTCTGCCGCGGCACGCATCCGGGAGAGCATGGGTTGAAGGCGGCGTCCAAGACCCGGGTCACCGACCTCCGAACACGTATCCGCAACGATGAGCACACTGGCCCGCGATCGCATTGCCCGAGCGAGGACACGTGTCTGCTCCGCCAGCTGACGGCGGAACGAGCGTAATTCGTGACCGCCTGCCGTCGGCAGCGTGACGAAAAGCACCGCGCGCGAGGGCCGTGAGCCCGACCACCGAAGGCGCGGCAATTCCTCCGGGGTCGTTACGCGTGACACAGGGTTACCCCCGTCGGTCAAGAGCCTGTGGACACGGGCTGACAGGTCGTTGGCGCCTCCGCAGAGAATGACGCTCCTCTGCGGGCAGATAGTCGGAGGAACAGAGGCCCACGGCGTCTCGTCCCGAATTCCGGGCACAGTGGAATGCAGCTGGGCCGACGAGCGGTCCGCGGCTGGTGCGGCCGACGCGCTCTGGGACCTCGCGAAATCAACGGTTGTCACGATACGGGTCGCACGAACTCTGACGGGGCCATAGGTCGAGAATGCACCCAGAACCTCACGAGGGACGGTTGCCTAACGGTTTCAGTACGGTCCCGCCGCCGCTCCTAACGACATTCAAACGGACGGACCGCTTCCGGCTTCGTCGCCCCGTCGAACTCAGGATCCCGACCCGGAGTCGCTGTGCTTGTCAGGCGAAGCGCTTCACGAAGGCGAGCGCGGCCGCGGCGACGACGGGCCAGCCGTGGTCGATCACTAGTGAATGCCCGCGGTCCTCGATCTCGACGTACTCGGTGGCGGCCTCGTTCTTCACCTGCAGTTTGCAGCTGCCGTGGGAGAACACGAGAGGGCGGTGTTGTCTGCGCAGGTGCTGGAGCCGGCCCTAGCGGCGGATCGTCGCGATCGCGTCGTCGAAGAGCTGCACCGGGTCGAGAGCGCCGCCCGATTCGTACCAGGCGTCGATCGTGGCGTCGAGGCAGGCGAGGGCGGCGGCGACCAGTGCGCGCGCACGGGGATCCGGGCGTTCCGTCGGGGGGAGACCGAGCCGGCGCTGCACGTCGGGCGCGAACAACTCCTGCCAGCGGAGGTGCTTCTCGAGGTGCCGAGCGCGCAGCGACGGGGCGTCGTGGTACAGCTGGGCGAGCGCCATCTCGTCGGTACTGGGCATACCGTCGGCCTGCAGCACCATAAACGCCTCACGCAGCGCTTCCCACGCCGATTCCCCAGCCGGGCGCGCCTCGAGTGCCTGGCGCACCGTCTCGCCCAGGGCGACGGTGTTGCCGAGCACAAGATCTTCTTTGCTGCCGAAGTAGTGGAAGAACGACCGTCGCGAGATCCCCGCCTCGCGGGCGATCTGCTCGACGGTCGTGGCGTCGAAGCCGTTCTCGGCGAAGAGGCGCATCGCGGTGGCCGCGATCTCGGCGTGCACGGCACGACGGGTGCGCTCGCGCAGCGTGGGAGGACCATCCATCCCGACAGCGTACCGGTATTGCGCGTCACGCAGGTACTTGCACACAGTGCAAAGCTCTGCGTATAGTGCAGCCATGACTGCTATCGACTTCTCCCACCAGACCACCATCGTCACCGGCGCCAGCTCGGGCATCGGTGCCGCCTTCGCCCGCGAGCTCGCCCGCCGCGGATCCGACCTCGTGCTCGTGGCCCGCCGGCTCGACCGTCTGCAGACTCTCGCTTCCGAACTCGAGGCGACCCACGGCATCCGCGCCACCTCGATCGCCCTCGACCTGAGCGCGCCCGGCGCCGGCCGCAGCCTGGCGGCGGAGGTCGAGCGCCGCGGCCTCTCGATCACCGGCCTGGTCAACAACGCGGGCTTCGGCACCGACGGCGCGTTCCACGAGGAGGACCCCGCCCGCCTTACCGACGAGATCAATGTGGATGTGGCGAACCTCGTCGACATCACGCGGGCGTTCATCGATCCCCTGCGCGCGGCGGGAAACGGCATCCTCGTCAATGTCGCCAGCCTCGCCGCCTACATGCCGAGCCCGGGCATGGCGGTCTACTCCGCGTGCAAGGCCTTCGTGCTCAGCTTCACCGAGGCGCTCTGGTTCGAGTCGAGGGGCACGGGCCTGCGAGTGCTCTGCCTCTCGCCGGGACTCACCCGCACGGAGTTCTTCGACGCGCTCGACGGCGGCGCGTACAACGGCAGCTACCAGACTCCGGAGCAGGTGGTGGCGACCGCGATGCGCGAGCTCGACCGCGGCGGGCGTCGGCCGAGCGTGCAGTCGGGGCGGGTGAACGCCTTGACGACCGCGCTCCCCCGCGTCCTCAGCCGCAAGCGCACCACGATCCTCAGCGGCGCAGTCGGCGCTCGCGCGGCCGGGCGGGTGAGCGCGAAGGTCGGTTAGCAGGTCTGCCCACACGGATCGGGCGCTCCGACATTCCGATCGACTTCGGACCACAGCACCCACATGTCAGTTCGGGCTGACTCAGCACGAACTGGCATAGGGCAATCGCGAATCCGTCGCCGCGCGAGCGGACCCCGCGCAGCGAGCCGGGGGTGCTGGGGACTATTTCTGCCGCTGGAGCAGGAAGCTCCGCACCAGCACGACGATTCCGAAGACGAGCACGAAGAGCCCGAGCACCCAGACGGGTATTCCGAGGGCGCCGGTGATTCCGAAGCGCGAAACGCTCGACCGGTCGGAGAAGATCGCCATGGCGAGACCGCCCACGGCGAGCAGGCTGCCGAAGACGTAGCCGGTCAGCACTCGCGACTGCTTCATGACGACGAATGTACAGGTTTCGATACGCGAAGCGACGCGAACCTCACTCCAGCTCGTCGAGCTCCGCATAGGCGCTGCCGATCGCGGCGATCCGCGAGCGCCCGGCGACCAGCGACTCCGCCAGCACCGCCGCAGACAGCAGCGAGATCACACTCGCCACCGCCGCGTAGCTGTCGAAGGCCGTCACGCTGTCGACCGGGCACTCGATCAACGCGTCGACCCGGTCGGCGTATCCCCGGCCGTCACTGCCAGAAGCGTCGCTGAGCAGAACACTGCGTGCAGCGGATGCGCCGACCAGGTCGACGACCCGCCCGAACATCTCCGGACGACGCCGGAACCCGACGAGAACCACCACGTCGTCACCAGACAGCGCGGCGAGCTCCTCCCCCACGCTCTGGCCGGGCAGCGGGGCGAGCTCCACACCGGGCCGGGCCTGCGCGAGCTGCTGGCGCAGGTGCAGCGCCATCGGGTAGCTGCTGCGGAAGCCGATCACGAGCACGCGCCCGGCGCCGGCGATCAGCGCGGCGGGTGCGGCGAGGTCGAGGCCGCCGAGCATCGCACGCAGGTTCGCCATTTCGGAATCGAGGTGGCTGCCGAAGCTGGTCGGCGCGTCGCCGGCGAGCGGCGTTCCCGAGGCACGCAGGGCGCGCACGTGGTCGCGCACCTGCTCGGCCCCGTCGAAGCCGAGGCGGCGGTACAACCGCGAGACGGTGGCCTTCGAGACCCCGCTCAGCCGCGCCACCTCGGTGGCGTTGTAGACCGCGAGGTCGGCCAGGTGGTCGCGCATGAAGTCCGCGGCCCGCTGCTCCTGCGGCGAGAGGTTCGCATACCCCTCGTCGATGCGTTGCGCGAGTGTGCTCACGCGGTCGCGACCAGCCGCAGAACGGCCGCCTCGTACGCGTGGAGCGCGGCCGCGACATCCGCTTTCCTCACCCCCTCGTCGGGGTGGTGGCTGATGCCGGCCCGGCAGCGCAGGAACAGCATCGCGATCGGGGTGACGGCGACGACGGCCACCCCGTCGTGGCCGGCACGGCTCCAGAAGGCCATCGGGTCGTCGTCGCCCGTTGCTCGGATCCCCTGCAGAACCGCATCGCGCAGACCGAGGTCGCAGCGCACCGCATCCGCTCTATAGATCTCTTTCTGGTGGAAGGCGAGACCGCGTCGCTCGCAGATCTCGTGCGCGGCCAGGGCGATGAGGCGGATGCTCTCGTCGCGGTCGTCGTCGAACTCCGCGCGCAGGTCGAGGCTGAGCTCGACGCGTCCGGGAATGACGTTGACCCCGCCCGGGAACGCCTGCAGGCGACCCACCGTGCCGATCACTCCGCGCTCCTTCGAGATGCGCTCGACGGCGACGACGAGCTCGCTCGCCCCGACCAGCGCGTCCTTGCGGCGGTCGTATGGCGTGCCGCCCGCGTGCCCCGCCTTGCCCACGATCTCGAGCGCGAAACGGCGGGCCCCGGCGATGGAGGTGACCACGGCGAGGCGGCGGTCGGCGTCGTCGAGGTAGGGGCCCTGCTCGATGTGCGCCTCGAGGTAGCCGACGAGGTTCTCGGGACGGCGGAAGGCGCTGGGCAGCCGGGCCGGGTCGAGCCCGAAGTCCTGGAAGGCCTCGAACAGGGTGATGCCGTCTTTGTCGGTGAGGTTCCACCAGGCGTCGTCCCAGGTGCCGGCGAGCGCGCGGCTGCCGAGCAGGGCGGTGCCGAAGCGGGTGCCCTCCTCGTCGCTGAAGGCCACGACCTCGAGGGCGAAGGGCAGCGCGATGCCGGAATCGCGCACGCGCCCCGCCACCTGGATCGCGAGCAGCACGCCGAGCATGCCGTCATAGCGGCCCGCGTCGGGCACCGTGTCGATGTGGCTGCCCAGCAGCAGTGCCGGCAGATCGGGCTCGCTGCCCTCGAGCCGGCCGCACTGGTTGCCCGCCGCGTCCTGCCAGGTGGAGAGCCCGGCCTCGCGCATCCACTCCGCCACCAGGTCGTTCGCGGCGCGGTGCTCCGTCGAGAGGTGCACGCGCTCCATGCGGTCGGGCTGGCTGGAGATCGCGGCGAGCTCGTCGCAGCGGTCGAGGATCAGTTGGGCGTCGGCGTCGTTCATGATTCCTGGTAGTACTCGAGGGCGGAGCCGACCCCGCTGCCGGCGGTGAGCGAGAAGCCGCCGAGGCGCAGCACCTGTTCAAGGGCGGCGAGGGTGGTGAGCACGGTGTCGCGGCGGGCGTTGTAGCCCATGGTGCCGATGCGCCAGACCCGGCCGTGCAGGGGCCCGAAGCTGGTGCCGATCTCGATGCCGAAGTCGTTGAGCATGGCCGAGCGGGCGCCGTCGCCGTCGATGCCGTCGGGGATCTCGACGCCGACCACGTTGTTCATCTTGTATTTCTGGTCGCCGAACAGCGTGAGGCCCATGGCCGTGAGCCCGGTCGCCATCGCGGAGCCGTGCAGCCGGTGGCGGTCGATCGCCTCGGGCAGCCCCTCGGCGAGCAGCAGGCGCGCGCACTCCCGGGCGCCGTACAGCGCGGTCGTGGCCTCGGTATGGTGGTTGAGGCGCTTCGGGCCCCAGTAGTCCATGATCATGGCCAGGTCGAAGTAGTTCGAGCGGATCGGGTGAGCGGATGCGACGTCGCCCTCGACACGGATGCCGGCTTCGATGCTCTTCCGGGCATCGATCAGCGCCACGGCCTTCTCCGAGAGGGTGATCGGTGCGCTTCCCGATGGGCCGCCGAGGCACTTCTGCAGACCGGCGGTCGCGACGTCGATTCCCCACTTGTCGGTTTCGAAGGCGTTCCCGCCCAGCGAGGCCGTCGCATCCGTATACAGCAGCACACCGTTCTTCTCGCAGATCGAGCCGATCTCGTCGAGCGGCTGGGCGAGCGTGGTCGACGTGTCGCCGTGCACGATGGCGAGGATCTTCGGGCGCGTCTCGGCGATGGCGGCCGCGATCTGGTCGGGGGTGAAGACGGTGCCCCACTCGGTCTCGATCACGTGCACCTCCGCGCCGCAGCGCTCGGCGATCTCACGCAGCAGGTGGCCGAAGCGCCCGAAGATGGGAACGAGAACGCGGTCGCCGGGCTCGATGAGCGAGACGAGGGCGGCCTCGATGCCGGCGCGGGAGGTTCCGTCGACGAGCATGGTCTGGCGGTTGGCGGTGCGGAAGACGCCGCGGTACAGCTCCATGGTCTCGTTCATGTAGCCGGTCATCGCCGGGTCGTACTGGCCGACGAGCTGGGCGCTCATGGCGCGGAGCACGCGGGGGTCGGCGTTGATCGGGCCGGGGCCCATCAGCAGTCGCTGCGGAGGGTTGATTGCTTCGTAAACCATGGGCGCTCCCGTGAATCAGTAGTTGCAGGACTCCAGCCTAGTGAAACACGTGTTTCAGGCGGGTAACACGGCCCTAGTCTTGCCCCATGGCATTCGTACAGTTCGAGCTTCCCGACGACCTCGCCGAGGAGGCACTCGAGGAGGCGCGCAGCCGCGGACTCACCGTCGCCGAACTCGCGCTGTCGTCGTTCGAGGAGTACCTCGGCGATCTGCGCGACCTGCGGGGGCTCGGCGACAGCGACGACGGTCACTGAGCCGACCGACGACCACAGGGGCAACGTTCCGACGCTCCCGGCCCGCCGGAACGTCGAAAGATTGCCCCACCGGTCTGCCGCAGGTCACAGGGGCAACGTTCCGACGCTCCCGGCCCGCCGGAAGGTCGAAAGATTGCCCCTCCGGTCTGCCGCTCAGAGCAGCGCCGCGTGCAGCCGCGCCCCGGCGATGATCAGCCCGAGGTCGCCGTTGCGCGGGCCGACCAGGCCGAGCCCGACCGGGGCGCCGTCGACGGTGAGCGCAGGCACCGACAGGCCGGGGCGTCCGGTGAGGCCCGCGATGCAGGTGAGGCGCAGGGTCGCGGCGCGCGTCTGCTCGATCGACGCGGCATCCGCTGTGGCCGACGGCGCGATCGACGACGCGCTCGGCTGCAGCAGGATGCGCCCGCCGAGCGCGGAGTTGATGCGTGCTCGGGCGGCGGTGAGGGCGACTCGCGCCTCGGCCTCGACGCGGGGAGTGATGCGCGACGCGAACGCGAAGCGGGCGGCGATGTCGTCGCCGAGGGCGCCGGGGTGCGCCTCGATCCACTCGCCGTGCGTCGCCCAGGCCTCGGCGCTCTGCACCGTGCGGAAGATCTCGAACAGCTCGTCGATGTCGCCCAGGTCGACGGCCAGCACGTCGTCGAGCTCGCCCGCGTCGCCGAGGGTCGCGAGCGCGCGGTCGAAGGCGGTGTGCACTCCCGCCGAGGCCTGCGCCGTGAGCGCCGTGGAGATCGCGAAGCCGGAGGGCGGCGGCAGGATCTGCGTCGAACGGTCGAGCGACGCGGTCGCGACCGCGCGCATCAGCCAGGCGTCGCGGGTGAGCCAGCCGACGGTGTCGAAGGAGGGCGCGAGCGGCAGCAGCCCCTCGACGCTCACGGCGCCGTGGGTGGTGCGCAGCCCCCACAGCCCCTGGTAGCTGGCGGGCACCCGCAGCGATCCGCCGGTGTCGGTGCCGAGGCCGATCGAGGCCTGGCCGAGAGCCACGGCGGATGCGGGGCCGGAGGAGGATCCGCCGGGGATCGCGCCGACCACCACGCCGTTCTGCGGGGTTCCGTAGTGCGGGTTCTTGCCGGCGATGCTGTACGCGAACTCGTCGGTTCGAGCGATGCCCGTGACGCTCGCGCCGGTGGCGAGCAGCGCGGCGACGGCGGGCGCGTGCCGGGTCTCGACCGGGGCCTCCGCGAGGTACGCGGGCACTCCCCCGCCGATGGCGTGCCCGGCCACGGCGAAGAGGTCCTTCACGGCGACGGTCTGACTGGCCAGCTCCGCGGCCTCGGCGGCCGCCACCAGCGGCGTGCCGACCACCCGCCACACCGTGGAGTTCACCGCGGGCGCGGGCAGGCTCACGTGCGCCGCCTCGACCGCCCAGGCGCCGTCGATGAGGCGCCAGAGCTGGGTCTGCTGTCCCCGGCCACCCGTGAGCGGTGCGGTGACCGCGATGACGAGCGCGGCATCCGCTGCAATCGGCCGCACCTCGATACCGACGATCTCGCGCTTCGGCGCCCCGCCGCGCCCCCGGCGGAAGGCGCTGATGGCGTCGTGGCCGCGCAGGATGCCGCCCGCGTCGCCGCGGAGCGTGTCGGGGCCCGGCGCGAAGAGCCGGTCGAGAGACTCGAGGTCGTTCTCCATCAGCGCCCGCTCGTAGTCGCGGAAGGCGTCGATGAGGCCGGCCGGCTCGGAGACGCCGACGGGGAAGTCGATGCTGAAGCTCATGAGAAATCCGCCACTCTGATGCGTGCATGGACTCCCTTGACGAGGTCGACGACCTGGGAGATGTTGAAGTCGGTGGCCGCGCTGAGGTACGCGTAGGCGTGCGCGGCGTCCATCCCGAAGCGCGCCTGCAGCAGCCCGATCGCCGCGCGCACGCAGTTCTGCACCGCCTCGTCGAGGTCGGGGCTCATGCCGGTGGGAACCAGGTACTCGCTCGTCTCGGCGAGCGGGCCGACCAGTTCGCCGAAGGCCTCGAGAGCGGATGCGGCGGGAACCACCTCGAACCGCAGTGTCACCCGCAGCGAGGCCTCCATCGCGGTGAGCGCCACCTCTCCGTCGCCCTGGGCGAAGTGCGGGTCGCCCACGTAGGCGAGGGCGCCGGGCACCTGCACCGGGAGGTAGAGGATCGACCCCACGGTGAGCAGGTTGATGTCGATGTTGCCGCCGTGCGGCCCGGGCGGAACCGAGTGCGGGCGCACGTCGCCGGCCACCGCCACGCCCATGATGCCGAGGAAGGGCGCGAGCGGGAAGCGCACGCTGTGCTCGCCGCCGAGCACGCGGGGCATGGTGCCGTGGTCGCCGTCCACCGCCGCGAAGACGCTCACGCTGGCTGGCCCCTCCGGGTACTCGCCCGGCAGCGCGCCGCGGCCGTGCCGGTTGGAGATCACTCCGTAGGGCACGCGGGGCACCGCCTCGAGCACGGTCACCTTGAGCAGGTCGCCGACCTCGGCGCCCTCGACGAGGATCGGGCCGGTCACCACGTGCGGGCCGTCGGTCTCCGGGTTGCGGCTGCGGGTGGCGGTGAGCGCGATCGCGTCGTCGAGCACCTGCCCGGACGGCACGCCGAAGCTCCCGAAGAACGCGACCGGGTCGCTGCCCTGGTCCTCGAGGATCCCCTCGTGGCTCAGGGTGTCGATGGTCACCTCGGTTCCGGCGGTGATGGTCAGCACCGGGGCGTCGGCCGCGCAGGGCAGGCGTCCCCAGTAGACGGCCGCCGGGTCGGCGGGCAGGTAGGTCGCCGCGCGGATCGCACCCGAATTCGGCTGCAGCGCATCCGTTGCTGGCATGGTGTGGCCCCCGTCGATTCGATTCCCAGTATTCTCAAAACCCTAGCGACTCTCTGTAGGCGCACGATCCCAGGGAGCAGCAATGAACAGGTACCTCCGCGCACACCCCTCCGGCCTGCACCTCGGCCTGATGCTGGCGCTCACCTTCTCCACCGGCATCATCGACGCGGTCGGCTACCTCGGGCTCGACCGGGTGTTCACCGGCAACATGACGGGCAACGTCGTGATTCTGGGCATGGCGCTGACGGGGGCGGACGACCTGCCCGTCGTCGGCCCGATCATCGCCCTCGTTCTGTTCATGCTCGGCGCGCTGATCGCCGGTCGCACGCTCAAGCCGGTGGCGGCCGGATGGTCGCACCGCAGCACGATCCTGTTCGCGCTCGTCGGCGTGGTCATTCTCGCGGCGGCCGTGCCGCTGCTGGTGCTCGACGACCCGGAGGAGCCCGTGAAGTTCGCCGTCACCGGCGCCCTCGGCCTCGCGATGGGCATGCAGGCCGGAGCGGCCCGCCACATCGGGGTGAAGGACGTCACGACCGTGGTGGTCACCTCGACGCTCGTCGGGCTCGCCTTCGACTCGAAGTTCGGCGGGGCCTCGGGCCAGCAGTGGAAGCGCCGGGCCGGCGCCGTGCTGCTCATCGGCTTGGGCGCGCTGGTCGGCGGACTGCTGCTCAACGTGCACATCGGGGCGGGCATGGCGGTCGCGGCCGGCATCACCCTGCTCTGCGCGCTGCTCGGGCACATCGGGCGCCCGCGCACCGTCTAGTCCAGCGCTCCCGCGTCTCGCCCAGAACTGCCCCGGATTCTCGAAGAACAGGGGCGGTTTAGGGCGAATCGGCGTACTACGCCGCGTAGACGCTCAGGGACGCGGGCGGGAACGCGAACCACAGGGGTGTGCCCTCCGCCAGGTCGAGTTCGGCGACCAACGCCGGGGCGATATCGGCCGCGAACTCGCCCGCACGCACCCGCACCAGATCGCCGCGGGGCTCCAGATCGCGCACCACTGCCGACACCCGGTTCAGCGACGGATCCGCCGGCGCCAGCAGAGACACCGCCACCGCCGAGGGCCGGATGCTCGCCGCGGCCCGAGCGCCGACGGCTACCGGCACCGCGGCCATCCCGCGCAGCTCGACCCCGTCGCCGCCGACAAGCCCGTCGGCGGTGCGCACCCCCGTCACCAGGTTGAGGCCCGCCAGTCCGGCCGCGAACGCGGTGCGCGGCCGCTCCAGCACCTCCCGCGTCGCTCCCTCGTCGACGATCGCGCCGCCGTCGAGCACGAGCACGCGGTCGGCCAGGGTGAAGGCGTCGAGTATGTCGTGGGTGACGATGATGGCGGCCCGGTTCTCGAGAACCCGGCGCAGCATCCGCCTGATCGCCGGCGCAACGGAGACGTCGAGCGCCGCCATCGGTTCGTCGAGCAGCAGCAGCCGCGGCTCGGAGGCGAGCGCGCGCGCCACGGCGATGCGCTGCGCCTGCCCGCCCGAGAGCTCTGCGGGGCGCCGCTCGGCGAGGTCGAGCGCGTCGACCTCCGCCAGCCAGTCGCGGGACGCCGAGCGCGCCGCCGACGCCCGCACGCCCGCGCTGCGCGGTCCGAAGGCCACGTTCTCGAGCACGCTCAGGTGTGGGAAGAGCAGGGCGTCCTGCGCGAGCATCGAGATTCCGCGGATGTGCGGAGCCGCGAAAGCGCCGGCGGCGGTGTCGAAGAGCACCTCGCCGTCGAGCGTGGCCCGGCCCGCATCCGGGCGCACGAGACCGGCGACGAGGTTCAGCAGCGTCGACTTGCCCGCGCCGTTCGGGCCGAGCACCGCGACGGTCTCGCCCGGTGCGACGTCGAAGGAGAGGTCGAATCCGCGGTCGGCGACCCGCGCATCGAAGGAGAGCGTCACCGGGACGCCCCGCCGCGGAGGTAGCCCGACGAGCCGGCCTGGTGTGCGAATCCGACCACGATCACGGCCACGACGACGAGCACGAGGCTGAGCGCGACCGCGGTGTCGGGCGAGGTCTCGCGCTGCAGGTAGATCTCGAGCGGGAGCGTGCGGGTGGTGCCCTGCAGGCTGCCGGCGAAGGCGAGGGTGGCGCCGAACTCGCCGAGCGCCCGGGCGAAGGAGAGCACGGCTCCCGAGAGCAGGGCCGGGAATACCAACGGCAGGGTGATGCGCCGCAGCACGGTGGTCGGGCCGGCACCGAGCGTGGCGCCGACGGCCTCGTAGCGGGTGCCGACCGTGCGCAGCGCGCCCTCGAGGCTGAGCACCAGGAAGGGCAGCGCCACGAAGGTCTGCGCGAGCACGACCGCGGTGGTCGAGAACGCGATCGTGACCCCGAGCGCCTCGAGGCTCTGCCCGATCAGGCCGCGCCGGCCGAAGGTGTAGAGCAGTGCGATGCCGCCCACGACCGGCGGCAGCACCAGCGGCAGCAGCACGAGCGCGCGGAGGATCTTCTGCCCGCGGAAGCGGGCGCGCGCCAGCACCAGCGCCATCGGCACCCCGAACACCACGCAGAGCGCGGTGGCCGCGAGAGAGGTGCGCAGGCTGAGCAGCAGGGCGGCGATCGACGACTCGGAGGTGATCAGCGGTACGAACTCGGCCCAGTTCACCCGGGTGATCATCGCCGCGAGCGGCAGCAGCACGAAGAGCGCGCCGAGCGCGGCGAGCGCCCCCACCCAGCGCGGTACTCCGCCGAAAACCGTCATCTAGGGGGTTCCGAAGCCGGCGTCCGCCAGCACCCTCTGGCCGGCCTCCGACGCGATGTAGTCGACGAAGGCCCGGGCGACGTCGGGGGCCGCGGAGTCCTTCAGCGCCACAACGGGGTAGGTGTTCACCGCTTCGTCCGACTCGTCGAATTCGATGCCCTCGACGGCGTCGCCGGCGGCGATCACGTCTGTCACGTAGACGAGCCCGGCATCCGCTTCACCGGAGGTGACCTTGCCGAGCACGTCGGTCACCGACGACTCCTCGCTCACCGGGGTGATGTCGACGCCGGTCGCGGCCTCGACCGTGGCGCTCGCGGCGCCGCAGGGCACGGCGGGGGCGCAGATCACGACCTTCGCGTCGGATCCCGCGAGGTCGGCGAAGTTCTCGATGCCGGCCGGGTTTGCCGGGGGAACGGCGATCTCGAGCACGTTCGTCGCGAAGTCCACCGGCTCACCCTCGGCGAGCGCGGCATCCGTCACCTTGACCATGTTCTTCTCGTCCGCGGAGGCGAAGACGTCGGCGGGCGCGCCCTCGGTGATCTGGGTCACCAGGTCGGAGGAGCCGGCGAAGTTGAGCTCGACGGTGGTGCCCGGGTGCTCTTCCTCGAAGTCGCTCGCGAGCTCCGTGAAGGTCGCCTTCAACGAAGCCGCCGCGAAGACGGTGATCGTGCCGGCCAGCGCGTCGGACTCGGCGGGCGCGGGAACGGTCGGCGACGCGCAGCCGGCGAGCGCGAGCGCGACGCAGATGAACAGGGCGGCGGATGCCGTGGTCGTCTTCACGAGATCAGTTCTCCTTGTGGTCGGGCAGTTCTACGACCACGGTGGTGGCTTTGACGCTGGCGACGGCCAGGCTCCCGGGTTCGAGGCCGAGCTCGTCGGCGGCCTCGCGGCTCATCAGCGAGACGATGCGGAATGGGCCGGCCTGCAGCTCGACCTGGGCCATCACGCCGTCTTTCGTCACCTTGGTGACGATGCCCGTGATGCGGTTGCGAGCCGAGGTGCGCGCGGCGGGGAAGGCGGTGGCCAGCGCGGACTCGGCGGCGAGCTCCTGGGCCAGGGGCGCGAGCTGCGCGCCGTCGACGTATGACCGGCCGCTCTCGCCGCGGTGCAGATCGAGCCGTCCGGCATCCGCCCAGCGGCGCAGCGTGTCGTCGCTGACCCCGAGGATCGCCGCCGCCTCGCTCACTCGAAATCGTGTCATTTCCCGTTCCCATCCCGTATTTGCGCCATGATCACCCTATTGCATCCGCAAATCGAGATTTTGCGCCGCAACTGCCTAGATTTCCGGGCCCCACCGCGGCTACTGTGGCGCGATGATGCGACGACGTGGTTTCACCTTCGCCCTGGTCCCCCTCGTTGCGCTCCTGGGCGCGTTCGGCGCGGCGCCCGCCAACGCCGCACCCTCCGACGGCTACGCGAACTGGACGACGAGCGGCTCCGCCAACGCCTGGGCGGGAACGCTGAGCCTCCCCGCCGGGTTCCCGGCGACCACCCTCACGTCGACCTCCCGCACCCTCGGCCTCTCGGGCGGCGGCAGTTCCTGGCTGCCCGCAGACACCCCCGCGGGCGAACTGGTGGGTACCAGCCGCAACAAGCCCTACCTCAGCATCAACCCGGCGGCGAACTCCGCCGGCTCGGTGTCGACCACGACCTTCACCTTCGCCACTCCCACCCCGGTCGGCGTCTGGGGCGCGGCCTTCGGCGACATCGACGCCGAGGTGCTGGGAGTGAGCGCGACGACGGCCGGCGGCGCGCCCGTCGCGGCGGCGGATCTCGGCGTCACCGCCTTCAACTACTGCCTCACCATGACCACCCCGAATCCCTGCGGCGGCGCGCCCGGCCTCACCCCGCTGCCCACGCTGACGAGCACGGCGACCGGCGTCACCGCCGCCGACCAGCTCTGCCCCGTCGTGACGGCCAACTGCTCCACCTCCGGCGCCTCGATCTGGGTGGAGCCGACCGTGGCGCTCACCACCCTCTCCGTCACCTCGACCTTCGCCTCCGGCATCCCCGCCGCGCAGATGTGGTTCGCCTCGGTCGCCCGCACGGTCGCCGGCGTGATCACGATCGGCGAACTGCCACCGGTGACCGTGCAGCTCGTCGAGCCGGACGGCGACGTGATCGCCACCGCCCCGACCGCCGCGGACGGCAGCTTCACCCTCCCGCCGGTGGTGCCCGCCGCCGACTACGAGCTGCGCGTCGACCCCGCCTCGGTGCCCGCAGGCTTCGCGGCCCCCGCACCCGTGGCGGTGGACGTCAGCGCGGGCGACCTCACCACGGTCGCCGCCGCCGTCGTCGCCGCGCCGGTCGCGGTGGATCCACCCGTGCCCGCCCCGGCGGCCGTGCCCGCACCCGAGCTCGCCGCGACCGGTGCCGACGTCGCGCCCATCATCATCGGCGCGGGCGTGCTGCTCGTGCTGGGCGTGATCGCCCTGATCATCGGCAAGCGCAGGCGCACCCCCTGACCACCTGACACAATCGAGAGCATGCAGCTCTCCCCGGCAGGCCCCGACCGCTACGCCCGACAGCTCGCGCTCCCCGGTTTCGCCCTCGACGCCCAGCGCGGCCTCGCCGGTGCCCGCGTGCTCGTGATCGGCGCCGGCGGGCTGGGCAGCACGGTGATCCCCGCCCTCGCGGCGGCGGGCGTCGGCACCATCGGCATCGTCGACGACGACACGGTGGAGCTCAGCAACCTGCACCGCCAGTACATCCACGGCCAGGCCGACATCGGCAGCCCCAAGGCGGCCTCCGCCGCGGCGGCGGTCGCCGCGATCAACCCGGCCACGGTCGTCGCCGCACTCGAGCAGCGTCTCACGGCCGCGACCGCCCTCGCGCTGTTCGCCGACTACGACCTCGTGCTCGACGGCAGCGACAACTTTCCCACCCGCTACCTGGCGAACGACGCCGCGGCCCTCGCCGGCATCCCGCTGGTCTGGGGCGCGGTCTCCCAGTACGCCGGCCAGGTCGGGGTCGCCTGGGCGGCGCACGGACCGCAGTACCGCGACCTGTTCCCCACTCCCCCGCCCGTCGGCTCCGTGCTCTCCTGCGAGCAGGGCGGCGTCTTCCCGACGGTGGTCGCCGTGATCGGCGCGGTCATGGCCGGCGAGGCGATCAAGATCCTCACCGGTGTCGGCACGCCGCTGCTCGGCAGGGTCACGACCTACGACGCCCTCGGCGGGGGATTCCGCGAGCTCGCCTACGAGCGCGACCCCACGGCCGCGCCCATCACCGAACTCATCGACTACGACGCCTTCTGCGGCGTCGCCCCCACCAGCCCCACGACAAGAATCGAGAACACCATGAGCGAATCCGTCAGCGCCGTCGAACTGGCCGCCGCACTGGAACGCGGCGACTCGCCCGTACTGCTCGACGTGCGCGAGCCCTGGGAGGCCGAGATCGCGAGCCTGCCCGACTCGCTGCTCGTTCCGCTCGGCTCGTTGGCGAGCGTGGTCGACAAGCTCGACCCCGCGGAGGACTACGTGGTCTACTGCCACCACGGAGTGCGCAGCGAGCAGGCCCTCGCCATCCTCACGCAGCACGGCTTCGAGCACGCGAAGCACCTCACCGGCGGCATCGAGTCCTGGTCGCGCACCGTCGACGGCGACGTGGCCCGCTACTGATGTCCGCAGTCTCGGTAGACCAGCACGCCGCACGCGTGCGGTCGCTGCTGGCCCGCGCGATGGCGACGGGCACGGAGCGCGTGGCGCTGGCCGACGCGCTCGGCCGGCTGAGCGCATCCGCTGTCTCCTCGCCCGTCGACCTGCCGCTGTTCCGCAACTCGCAGATGGACGGCTTCGCGGTGCGCGCCGCCGACCTCGGCGACGCCGACACCGCGCTGCCGATCGTGGGCGAGATCGTCGCCGCCCCGAGCGACCCGCTGCCGCTGCTGCCCGGCACCGCCGTGCGCATCATGACCGGTGCGGTCGTGCCCGTGGGGGCGGATGCCGTGGTGCCGGTCGAAGACACCACCGTCGTCGGCGACGTGGTCACCATCCACCGACCGCGCCGCAGCGGGGAGTACGTGCGCGACCGCGGCAGCGACGTGGGCGCCGGAACCGAGCTCCTCCCCGGCGGACTGCGTCTGGCGCCCCGCCACCTCGCCGTGCTCGCGGCGGCGGGCATCAGCGAGGTGGCCGTGCGCACCCGCGTGCGCGTGGTGATCGTCACCACCGGCGCCGAGCTCGTCGACCCGGGCAGCCCCGTGAGCCTCGGCCAGGTCTACGACGCGAACGGTGTGGCGCTCGACGCCGCCGTGCGCGCCTGCGGGGCCCGGGTCGTCGCCACCATCCGCAACGACAACGACGACGCCGACCACCTGCACGACGCCATGGTCGAGGTGGCGGTCGGCGCCGACGTCATCCTCACCTCCGGCGGGATCTCGATGGGCGACCACGAGGTGGTGCGCGACCTGCTCACCCCGCTGGGCGGGCGCATCGGCCACATCGCGATGCAGCCGGGCGGACCGCAGGCCACCGGATCCTTCGAGGGTGTGCCGGTGATCAGCTTCCCGGGCAACCCGGTGAGCACGCAGATCTCCTTCGAGGTGTTCGTGGCGCCGCTGCTGCGCGAGGCGGCCGGGCTCCCCGCCGCCGTGCGCCAGCCGCTCGTTCTCGCGGGCGACCTCGTCTCCGTGGCCGGCAGACGACAGTTCCTGCGCGGACGCACAGTCGCGGATGGCAGAGTAGACGTCGTTGCCGGGCCGGGTTCGCACCTCGTCGCCTCCCTGGCGGCATCCGACGTACTCATCGACGTGCCCGAGGGCACCACCGAGCTGAAAGCGGGCGACACCGTGGAGACCCTGGCGCTGTGAGCGACCACCTGACACATCTCGATTCCGACGGGCGCGCCCGCATGGTCGACGTCGGCAACAAGGCGGTGACGAAGCGCACCGCCACCGCCACCGGGCGGCTGGTGACCCGCGCCGACGTGATCGCGCTGGTGCGCGCCGACGACCTGCCGAAGGCCGACGTGCTCGCGACCGCCCGCATCGCCGGCATCTCGGGGGCCAAGAAGACGAGCGAGCTGATCCCGCTCTGCCACCAGATCCCGCTCTCGAGCGTGAAGGTCGACTTCGACTTCACCGCCGACTCGGTCCTCATCACCGCCACCGCCAAGACGACCGGCCAGACCGGCGTCGAGATGGAGGCGCTGACCGCGGTCACCATCGCGGCGCTCACCCTGCACGACATGATCAAGGCGGTGGACGCGGCCGCCACCATGACCGACATCCAGCTGCGCGACAAGACCGGCGGCAAGCACGGCCACTGGGTGCGCGAGCCCGCAGTGTCAGCGGATGCATCCGCCGAGACGACAGACCGGCCCACCAAGCGCCCGCGCCGGTCGAAGCCGCGTGCCGACACCGCCGCGGTGATCGTGGCGTCCACGGCCGGAGCCGCGGGCACGCGCCCCGACACCACGGGACCCGTGATCGCCGAGTGGCTCGCCGCCGCCGGCTACAGCGCGGAGCTCACCGTCGTCTCCGACGCGGACATCGTGGGCGAGATGGCCCGGGTGCTGAAGACCGCGCCCGCCGTGATCCTCACCACCGGCGGCACCGGGGTGAGCCCCACGGACCGTACGCCCGAGGCCACCCTCGCCGTGCTCGACCGCCAGCTGCCCGGCGTCGCCGAGGCGATCCGCTCGCACGGCCTGGCGAGCACCCCGATGGCCGCGCTCAGCCGCGCGGTCGCCGGCACCGCCCGCGACACCGTGATCATCAACCTGCCCGGCTCGCCCGGCGGGGTGAAGGACGGCCTCGCCGTGCTCGACGACCTGCTGCCGCACCTGGTGGCCCAGGTCTCGGGAGGCGGGCCGCATGCCTGAGCCGACCCCCGCATCCGCTTCTCTCCCGGCGTCCGACCCGCAGCCGGCCGTCTTCTCGTACATCGCGGACTCCACCATCGACGCCGCCCCGCTCGAGGAGTTCGTGCTCACCCCCGAGTACGGCGCCCTCGTCACCTTCCGGGGCATCGTGCGCAACCACGATCACGGCGAGGCCGTTTCCGCGTTGGAGTACCAGGCGCACCCCGACGCCGCTCACTTCCTCGCGGAGGCCTGCGCCACGGTCGCCGCCGAGACCGGCCTGCGCATCGCGGCCGCGCACCGGGTGGGATCGCTGCGCATCGGCGACACCGCGCTGGTGGCCGCCGCCGCCGCCGCGCACCGGGCCGAGGCCTTCGCCGCGTGCGAGCGCCTCGTCGAGATCGTCAAGCAGACCGTGCCGATCTGGAAGCGCCAGGCGCTCGAGACCGGCACCACGGAGTGGGTCGGGCTGTAGCCCGCCGTTTCGCCCACTTCCGCCCCAATTCTGGCCGGATTCGGGGCCGAAGTGGGCGAAACGAGGTTCGGGCAGGTATACGCCGCGAATCGCGCGCGCCGCGACAACGCGGGGCGGGCTCAGCCGCCGGCGAAGGGCGGCAGCACGTCGACGCGCGCGCCGATGCTGCGGGAGTCGTCGCGGCTGACCACGCCGTCGACGAGGAACGATCCGGACGCCAGCACCCGCGCCATCGCGTCGCCGTAGCGACCGACGAGCAGAGCCCGGAGTGCGCCGACCGTCTCGGCGGCCGGCAGTGTCTCCTCCTGGCGACCCGCGGCATCCGCTGCTGCAGCGAAGTACCGCACGAGAACCTGCCCCGCGGTATCAGCCACCGATCGCACCCATGGAGCGCAGCGGGCGCACGAAGTCGGCGCGGTCCATGCCGTGGCCGGCCTGCTTGCCCCACATGGCCGCGCGCCACCACTCGGCCAGGTCATGGTCGGATGCGCCGCCGCGCATGAGCCCGCGCAGGTCGGTCTCGTCGTCGCCGAACAGGCAGGAGCGCACGGTGCCCTCGGCGGTGAGCCGGGTGCGGTCGCAGGCCGCGCAGAACGACCGGGTGACCGAGGCGATGATGCCGACCGTTCCGACGCCGCCGTCGACGATCCACTCCTCGGCCGGGGCGGACGGGTCCTCGCGGTGCGGCTGCGAGAGCTCGAAGCGGGTGCCGAGAACCGCGAGCAGCTCCTCGGCGTCGATCATGTTGTCGCGGGCCCAGGCCTCGTCCGCGTCGAGGGGCATCTGCTCGATGAAGCGCAGGCGGCATCCGTTGGCCAGCGACCACTCGAGCAGGTCGATCGCACCCGCGAGCGTGTCGCGCATCAGCACGGCGTTGATCTTGAGGGGCGTGAGGCCGGCGGCCTGCGCGCCCTTGATGCCCGCGAACACGGCCGGGAGGCGGTCGCGGCGGGTGAGGCGGGCGAAGTGGTCGCGGTCCACGGTGTCGAGCGAGATGTTGACGCGGGTGAGCCCGGCGGCGACGAGGTCGTCCACGCGCTTGTCGAGACCGATGCCGTTGGTGGTCATCGAGATCGACGCGCCCTCGGCGACCTCGGCGCTGCGGGCGATGATCTCGACGAGGTCGTTGCGCATGAGGGGCTCTCCCCCGGTGAAGCGGATGTCGCGCACACCCAGGTCGCGCACCGCGATGCCGACGAGACGGCCGATCTCGGTCGCGGTCAGCAGGTCGTTGCGTGCGATCGCCGGCAGCCCGGCCTCGGGCATGCAGTAGGTGCAGCGCAGCGAGCACTTCTCGGTGATGGACACGCGCAGGTCCCTCGCCTCGCGGCCGAACTTGTCGACGAGCCCCGAGACGTCGGGCCGGCCCGCCATCGAGGGCATCCGCGCCGGGTCGCGCCGGATGGAGGGGATCCCGAGGGTGAGGCGCGTCATGTAGTAACCCTAGTTCGCGGCGGCTGGGCGCGCTGTCTGCTGACTGCCCTCGGCAGGGCCACCCGGCCTGTACGCGAGCTCCAGCCACCAGTGCAGCGGCGCCGCGCTGCTCAGCGTCCGCACCCGCCCCTCGGCCGCGGCGAGCGCCGCCGAGTCGCCGCGCCCGGTCGACGGCTCGACCGCCACGACCGGGGTCGGGGTGAACTCGTCGCCGTCCCAGTAGAGGCCGAGGTGCGGCAGCGCGCGCGGATCCCAGTCGAGCCGCAGCGCGCTCCCGTCGGGGTGCACGACCCGGGCCGAGGAGTGGCTGCCGGTCGAGAAGGCCTTCAGCGCCCCGTGCCCCGCCGCCCGGTGCGCGTCCCAGGCCAGCGCCCGGCCGCGCCGCGGGTACTCCTCCACGAGCACCGGGTCGCCGTCCAGCGCGATGCGGGTGCCGGGCTCCGCCGCGAACAGCGGATGCGCCGCCCACAGCAGCGGCAACGGCTCGCGCCGGTCGGTGGTCGCCGTGTACGACAGGCGGATGCCCGTGGCCGTCGCCGAGATGCGCCGCCACAGCGTGACCGGCAGGCTGGCGAGCCGCACGGTCGTCTCTAGGTGGTCGGCGCCGCGCGAGGTCACCGTCCAGTCGGCGCTCCAGGCGTCGCCGTGGTCGGGGAGCACCGTGCCGTCGGCGAGCACGCAGGCGGCGACCGTGGGCACAGCCTCGTCCCAGCCGCCGCTGCCCGCCTGCACGAAGGCGCCGGGCAGCCGCGGCGCGGACGGTGCCAGCCACTCCCGGCCGCCCGCCGTGAGCGAGACGATCCTGGCCCCGTCGGAGACGTCGACGAGCAGGTCGATGCCGGCCCCGCGCATCCGCTCCACTATCCGGGCAGACCGATGCGGCGCTCTCCCGACCTCAGCTGCTGGATGATCACGGCGATCACGAGCAGCGCGCCCTTGGCCACGTTCTGCCAGAAGGAGTTCACGCCGAGCAGCGTCATGCCGTTGGTGAGGATGCCGAGCAGGATTACCGCGAGGATGGTGCCGGCGATGGTGCCCTTGCCGCCCTTGAGGGCCGCGCCGCCGAGGGCCGCAGCGGTGATCGCCTCGAGCTCGAGGCCCTCCGAGCCGGAGACGGGCTGGCCGGAGCCGGTGCGCGCGGTGATCAGGATGCCGGCGATCGCCGCCACCGCCCCGGTCACGATGTAGACGCCGATGATGTACCGGTTGATGTTGATGCCGGCCAGGCGCGAGGCGATGTCGTTGCCGCCGACCGCGTAGATGTTGCGGCCGACGCTCGTGTAGCGCAGCAGGATGTGCGCGAGCACGGCGATGATGGCGAGAACGAGGATCAGCGTCGGGATGCCGATCACCGATCCGCGTGCCAGGAAGACGAAGAAGCCGTCGGCGCCGGTGTAGCCCTGCGCCCGCCCGTCGGAGATCAGCTGCGCGACGCCCTTGTAGGCGGCGAGCGTGGCCAGCGTCGCGATCACCGGGTTGACCCGGCCGAACACGATGATGCAGCCGTTCAGCAGCCCGCAGAGCATTCCGATGGCCACCGCCCCCACCACGCCGAGCAGCGGCCCGGTGGCGGTGAAGATCATCGCCGAGGTCACCGAGGTGAGGCCGGCGATCGACCCGACCGAGATGTCGAGCGCCCCCATGATGATCACGATGGTCTGCACCACCGCGAGCAGGCCGGAGATCGCGATCGCCGTGCCGATCACCCGCAGGTTGCCGACGGTGAAGAACAGCTGGTTCTGGCTGCCGATGATGATCACCACGAGGGCGATCGCCATCAGCAACGAGATGTTCTGCACCCCGACGACGCCGAGTACGCGGCGCAGAAGGCTCTGGTTCGCGGCGGGGTCGAGCAGGGGCGACGGCTTCGGCGCCGTCGTGGTCTGGGTTGTGGGCACCGGAGTGCTCCCTTCGCTGTGGAGGCTCATGAGGGGGTGGGGAGTTCTGCTTCGTCCATGGCGAGTGCCAGGATCTGTTCTTCTGTGGCGTCGGCGCGGGCGAGCTCGCCCGTGATGCGGCCGCCGGCCATCACGTAGATTCGGTCGGAGAGCCCGAGCACCTCGGGCAGCTCGCTCGAGACGACGAGCACGGCGACGCCCGCGTGGGCGAGCTCGTCGATGATCGCGTAGATCTCGGACTTCGCGCCCACGTCGACGCCACGGGTGGGCTCGTCGAGAACGAGAAGACGCGGATGCGTTGCGAGCCAGCGTGCGAGCACCACCTTCTGCTGGTTGCCGCCCGACAGGTTGCCGGCCAGCTGGTCGGCGGTCGGCGTGCGGATGCCGAGCCGCGCGATGTACTCCGCGGCCAGCGAGCGCTCGTCGTTCGCCCGCACGAAGATCCAGCGGGACAGGCTCTTCAGCCGGGCGAGCGCGATGTTGTCGCGCACCGAGCGCTGCAGCAGCAGCGCCTCGGCCTTGCGCTCCTCGGGGGCGAAGCCGATGCCCGCGGCGATGGCGTCGCCGGGGCTGCGGAAGACGACGGCCGAGCCGCCCATCAGCAGCTCGCCCTCCTGCACGCGCAGGTCGCCGACGATGGTCTTCATCAGCTCGCTGCGCCCGGCACCGACGAGGCCGGCGACGCCGACCACCTCGCCTGCCTTCACCACGAGGTCGATCCCGGTGACGTGCTCGTTGCCCACCCCGCGCAGCTCGACGACGGTGTCGCCGGGCTCCGCCTGCTCGCGGTGGAAGAACTGGGAGAGGTCGCGGCCGACCATCATGCGCACCAGCTCCTCGTGATTCGTCTCCGCGGTGGTCTTCACGCCGACGAACCTGCCGTCGCGCAGCACGGTGATGCGGTCGGAGAGCTCGAAGATCTCGTTCATGCGGTGCGAGACGTAGCCGATGGCGATCCCCTCGTCGCGCAGCTGGCGGATCAGCCGGAACAGGATCACCACCTCCTCGTCGCCGAGCGACGACGTGGGCTCGTCGAAGCAGATCACGCTGGGCTTGTCGACGAGGGCCCGCATGATCTCGACGATCTGCCGCTGGGCCGGCGAGAGCTCGCTGCCGAGCGCCTCCGGACGGATCAGCTTCTCGAAGCCGTACTTGGCCAGGTCGGCGGATGCGCGCGCCAGCGTCGCAGACCGGTTGAAGACGAATCCGTGGCTGGCCAGAGCCCCCACGTAGATGTTCTCGGCGACGGAGACGTGCAGCAGCACCTCCGGCTCCTGCGCGATGACGCGCAGACCGGCGAGGCGGGACTGCCGCGGGTCGGTGAACTGCACCTCCTCGCCGTTCAGGGTGAGCGTGCCGGCGTCGGGCTGCAGGTCGCCGGTGAGGATCTTCAGCAGCGTCGACTTGCCCGCGCCGTTCTCACCCATGAGGGCCGTGACCTCGCCGGCGCGCAGCTCGAGCTCCACTCCCTGCAGGGCGCGCACGGGCCCGAAGCTCTTCTCGATGCCGCGGGCGCTCAGCATGAGCGCCCCCTGTCCGCTGGACTCGGTCATGTCCCTGGTACCTCTCTGTATGACGGGAAACGGGAGAGCGGGGTGCGGCGATCGCCGCACCCCGCAGTGTGGATCAGGTGCAGACGACGCCCTCGTCCTCCCAGTTGTCCGCGTTGACGATCACGGTGTTCGCGATCGACTTCGGGGGCAGCTCGGTTCCGTCGCGCAGCAGTCCGACCATCGAGGTGATGGCCGCCTTGCCGACCTCGGCGCCGGAGATGAACAGCGCGGCCTTGTTGCCGGTGTCCTGGCCAGCGGCCCAGTCCTTGCAGGTGAGGTACGCGCCGAGGCCGACGCCGATGATGTCGGCGGGGGCGACGCCCGAGTTCTGCAGGGCGGTCACCACCCCGGTCTCGTTCTCGTCGTTGCAGCCCCAGACGATCCAGTGCTTCACGCCCGCGTTCGCGGTGATGACGGCGCCCGCCTTGTTCTGGGCGTCGGTCGCCGAGTTGTCGGTACCGATGTCGACGGCCTTGGGCGCGTCGGACGGCACTGCCTCGGCGAACGCCGCCGCAGCTCCCTCGACGCGCTGGTCGCACACCGAGAGGTCCTGCTTGTAGGAGGAGAGGATGCGGGTGTCGGCGCTCGACCAGCCGGCCTCGAGGTAGAGGCGTGCGGCCTCCGCCCCGACGAGCGTGCCCATCGCGGTGCCGTCGAACCCGGCGAACGGCGCCTCCTTGCCGTCGGCGTCCTTGATCACGTCGTCCGACGCCATGATCGGGATTCCGGCCGCCTTCGCGGCCGCGATCACCTGCGGGCCGATCTGCTGGTCGGGCACGACGATGACGATGCCGTCCACGCCCTGGGCGATCACCGAGTCGAGCTCGCTGATGGCCTTGTTCGAGTCGGTGCCGAGGTTGACGACCTTCACGTCGACGTCGCCGAGTTCCTTCGCCGCCGCCTTCGCGCCATCCGCCTGGTCGACGAAGTACTGCTGGTCGCCCTGCTTCTGCAGGTAGGCGATGGTCAGCTTGCCCTCCTTCGGGCCCGCCGCGTCGCCGGTCGTGGTCTCCATGCCCGACGAACAGGCGCTGAGCCCGACGATCGCCGTCACCGCTACGGCGAGCGCGAGCGCCCGACGCCGTGATTTCACTGCACTGTGTAATCTCATGCCGTTTCTCATTTCTCTCTCTGATTGCATTGAACAGCGTTAGGGCCGCTGCGTGGTGGACGCCGAGGCGGCCGGGGACGAACCGGTGTCGAGTTCGTCCAGCTTGGAGGTCAGTTCGCGCAGGTAGGCCTCGCGCTCGAGCTGAGGGTCGTCGTGGAAGAGCAGCATCGCCGGCAGCGACGTCGCGAAGTAGTCGACGCTCGCGGGGGTCGCGGCGAGCTCGGCGATGTAGTCGCGCAGCTGCGCGGTGAGCGCGTCTGCCGCGTCGTCGTCGCCGAGCCGGCGCAGCGCCCGGATGGAGTAGAGCGTCTGCTCGCTGAAGCGGCGCTCGGTCATGTCGATGAAGTCGCCGGTGGAGTCCGCGGAGGCCCGCCACTCGAGCCGGGCCGCCGCCTCGTCGCCGGAGGCGGCGAGCGCCTCGCCGAGCAGGAAGCGCAGGTCCGCCAGGTTGGCGAGCGGATGGCGCCCCTCGCCGAGCGAGAGCGGCGGCGTGATCGCCGAGCGCACGAGGGAGAGAGCGGATGCCGCGTCCCCGGCGTCGAGGGCCGTGCGGGCCAGCTCCGTGCTGGCGTTCTGCCACGCGAGCAGCACCTGCCCCTCGCCGCCCTCCCACGGCTGGAAGACCCGGCCCTGGATGATGAGCCGCGCCTCGTCGGCGCGCCCGGTCTCGGTGAGCAGTCCGACCAGCACCACGGTGAGGTCGTCCCTGCTTGTCGCGAGCGCACCCGCGCCCTCGAGTCGGGCGAGGCGGCTCTCGGCGCTCGCGCCGGTACGCGCCAGCAGCTGGTCGTACTCGTAGAGCAGCTTCGCGTCGTGCGGGGCGCGCTCCCGGGCCGCCTCGAACCGGGCCAGCGCGGCCGCGGGGTCGCGGTCGACGTTGTAGGCGGCGATGCCGAGGTTGCGGTTCACCAGGGCGGCGGTCTCGTCGTCCAGACCGGTCGCGGCCGCGGCCGACCAGGCGGCGATCGCGTCCGCGTAGCGCTTCTTGTCGTAGTACCAGCTGCCGAGCAGCGAGGCAGCGCGGCCGTCGGCGGGGTCGGCGGCGAGGGCGGCCTCCAGCACCGACGCGTCGGCGAGGCGGGAGGCGAGGCTGTGGCGCGCATCCGCCGACCGGGCCAGCTCGCGGGCCGCGGCCGCCTCGGCGGGCCGGCCCGTCGCATCCAGCAGCGCCGCGCGGTGGTACTGCACGAGCGGGGCGACCTGCACCTGGCCGAGCGCGGTGTCGCGCGAGGCGGCCAGCGCGGCGTCGAGCAGTTCGAGGGCGCGCGCCGGGTAGCCCGCCTGGGCGTACTCGAGCGCGACGTCGAGCAGCGTGGGGGCGTCGGCGCTGAGCGGGAGCCCGGCCAGGTCGCGGGTCCACTGGTCGAGCGGGTCGCGCTCGAGCTGGCCGGCGAGCACCGCCTGCGCCGCGTCGATCGCGCCGCGGTCGCGCAGCTGCAGGGCGAGCAGCGCGCCCGCCTGCAGGTGCTCGGAGTCGTGGCGCAGCACCTCGACGAGCGCGCTCTCGCTCGCCGCGTGGTCGCCGGCGCGGGAGTGCAGCCGGGCCAGCGCGAAACCGGCGGGCACGCGCCAGGCGCTGTTCCAGGTGGCCTTGGCGAGGTAGTCGAGCGCCTCGGCGTCCCTGCCCTGGTGCACGAGGTTGATGCCGAGGCGGTAGTGCGCCTCGCCGTCCGCCGGGTTGGGCACCCGGGCGAGCAGGCGCTCGACGGCGGCGCGCAGGTGCCGCTCGGCGTCGGCGAGCAGGCCGGCGCGCTCGAGGCGCGCGGCGAGCGCGATGTTCGAGCGCACGTCGTGGGGGTCGCGGGCGAGCGCCTCGCGCCAGTACGGCTCGGGCGCGCGGGTGGCGTGACGGTACTGGTCGAGGTACTGGCCGGTGAAGTACAGCTCGTCGATCGAGTCGATCTGCCCGGGCGCGGGCGGCTCGGTGGCGGGCGCCGGGGCCACGGCGGGCGCGACCGGCTCACGGTGCCGCATCGACACCACGGCGTCGTCGCCCTCGAGCACCACGAGGGCGAGCTCGCTGGCATGGTAGACCCCGTCGAGCTCCAGGCTCTGCACGAACTCCTCGCCGGGCGCGATGCGCACGACGGTCTCGTAGACGACCTCGCCCGACGCGTCCGCGAGCCTCACCGTGGCGGATGCGAGCACCCGCGTCGGCGAGACGCCGATCGTCACCGAGGTGGTCGTCTCCCCCGGCACGACCTCGAGCCGAGCGGCCGCGTGCACGGTGGCCTGGTGGGCAGGGCCGATCGCCTGGATCGGGTACCAGAACTGGCTGAAGGTCTTGGTCTCGCCGGGGGCGAGGAAGGAGAAGTCGGGCTGGTTGTCGGTGTAGGCGCCGGCCATCAGCTCCACGTAGGGGCCGTCGCCGTCGGTGAGGTTGCGGTCCCAGGCCCAGCCGAACTCGGCGTTGCCCCAGGTCCACTGCTTCTTGCCGGGGGCGACCCGGTGGTCGGCCCAGTAGACGAAGCCCGCCTCGCGGCCGTGGTCGTAGCCGCCGAAGAAGTCGTCGGCGGTCTCGGCCACCATGTAGCTCGTGGGCACCGGGATGTTGCGGTACCAGTCGAGGCGGTCGCCGTCCGGGCGCTCGTCGGTGACCTGCGCCGGGTAGTCGACGCCGTAGTAGCGGCCGTCGACGGCGGGGAAGGTGGCGACCGCGCGCTTGGCGTGGTCGGCGACGAACTCGACGTCGCTCGGGAAGAACGACTGGTAGTCGTCGTTGACGGCGGCGGCCACGTTCGCCCACCACAGGAAGGTCTGCGTCTCGTCGGTGCGGTTGTAGAGCCGCACCCGCGCCTCCACCACGTTGCTGTCGGGCCGCAGGCGGATGCCGTGCATGCCCTTCATCCGGTTCATCGGGTCGTGGTCGCTGCACCAGACGGTGATCGATCCGTCGGCCTCGCGCTCGATCTCCCAGTCGGTGGGGAGGAAGGTGCCGGGGCGGTGGTGCTGCGGCCAGTTGAACTCGACGCCGCCGGAGATCCACGGGCCGGCGAGGCCGACGAGGGCCGGCTTGATCACGTTGTTGCGGTAGAAGAAGTCGTAGTCGGCCACCTTGTCGTAGCCGATGTGGATGCGGCCGCCGAGCTCCGGCAGGATCACCAGGCGCACCCAGGCGTTCTCGAGGTGCACGGCCTGCCACTCGTGCGGGTGCTTGTCCTGCGCGATCCGCTCGTGGAAGGGCAGCGGGTAGACCTTGCCGCTCGAGCCCTGGTAGACCCGCGACTCGAGGAAGGCCGGGAAGTGGTCGGGCGCCGCCGGCAGGTAGGTGTCGATGACGAGCGGCTCCGACCACGCGGCCACGGCGTCCGCCGCGAACTCCGCCGGCACCGGCGGGAGGACGATCTGCGAGGGTGCGCTCTCCTGGGTGGCGGCGTCCGCGGCGGCGGTCGACGCGACGTCTGAAGTCAGGGGAAGAGCGTTCTCGGCATTGAGCATGAGAGCAAGGCTACGACCGCCGCGGGCGCGGGAGGCAGGAGGATTCATCTGCCTTTCTGGACGAAACGACGATTATGGGCGACACTGGGGCATGACCATAGCCGACGGCTTCCCCGGCCAGCGCATGCTGGTGCTCCCACGTCCCCGCGTGCGCGAGGCGCTCCAGCAGCCCGGCACTTCGCACCTCGTCGTCACCGACTGCGGCTACTTCCCCGAGGCCCACTCGCACGGCCGCGTGCGCTCCACGCCGATCGACCAGGCGGTGGTGATCATGTGCGTCAAGGGCGAGGGATGGTGCGAAACGGCTGCGGGTGTCTTCCCCGTGAGATCGGGGCAGGTGATCGTGCTGCCTCCCGGCCACCCGCACTCCTACGGCTCGAGCGAGGGCACCCCGTGGACCCTGTGGTGGCTGCACGTCGCGGGCCGCGACCTGCCCGAGTTCCTCGACGCGGCCGGCATGACAGCGGATGCGCCGGTGCGCACACCCTCCGACGTCTTCCGCGTCGTCGCCCTCATAGCCGAGGTGCTGCAGTGGATGGAGCGCGACACGACGAACCAGAGCCTGCTCGCGTCCGCCGGCGCCGCCTGGCACCTGATGGCGGTCCTCGCGTCCGACCGCTCCACCGGCGACAGCCGCGACGTGGCGGTCGACCGCGCGGCGGAGTACCTGCGCGCGCACGTCGACGACCGCGTGAGCGTCGCGGAGCTGGCCGCGATGTCGATGCTGAGCACCTCGCACTTCGCCGCCCTGTTCAAGAGCCGGATCGGGTACCCGGTGCTGCAGTACCAGACGCAGCTGCGCATGGCGCGGGCCCGGGAGCTGCTCGACACCACCGACTACTCGATCGCCCGCGTCGCGGCCGCCGCCGGCTACCCCGACTCCTTCTACTTCTCCCGGCAGTTCAAGAGGGTGCACGGGGTCACACCGTTCCGCTACCGCGGGCAGCACAAGGGCTGACCTGACTGCCCTCCGCAGGGCCACCCATTCGACTACGCACCGGGCCTGCGGTTTCGCTAGGCTCGACTCCAACCGAAGGGCATTGACATGGGCATCATCTCTCGCGGTTTTTCCGGACGTTCTCGCGAACACAATCCCGATCTGCCGCCCGGCCAGTTCCTGACCACCGACTTCCCCGTGCTGTCGGCCGGCCCCACGCCGCGCATCGACACCGCCGAATGGTCGTTCACCATCACCGACGAGTCGGGGCTGATGCACCGCTGGAGCTGGGACGAGCTGATGGCGCTCCCGGCCGAGGACATCGCCACCGACATCCACTGCGTCACCCGCTGGTCGAAGTTCGGCACCTCGTGGCGCGGGGTCTCGCTCGACACCCTCTTCGCCGGTATCGACACGAAGTACGCGTACACGATGGTGTACTCCTACGGCGGCTACACCACCAACGTGCCGCTCGCCGACCTGCTCGGCGGCAAGGCCTGGGTCGCCTTCGAGTTCGACGGCCAGCCGCTCGACCCCGAGCACGGCGGCCCCGCCCGCCTGCTGGTTCCCCACCTCTACTTCTGGAAGAGCGCGAAGTGGGTGCGCGGCCTCGAGATGCGCAAGAGCGACGACCCGGGCTTCTGGGAGCAGAACGGCTACAACATCTATGGCGATCCGTGGAAAGAGCAGCGGTACTCGTGACGCTCCGATCGTGAGCGCGGTCTGGAAGGTGGGAGTCGTGGCATCCACTCGTACCGAGACGCCCACCGGGCGCAGCATCCAGATCGACGTGCCCGGATGGGGCGGCAACCTGGCCGGACAGCACGTCGACGTGCGCCTGACCGCACCCGACGGCTATCAGGCGGTACGCTCTTACTCGATCGCCACCGCGTCGCCGACCGACCGTCTCGAGCTCGCCGTCGACCGCGTGCCCGACGGCGAGGTCTCGCCCTACCTCGTCGACGACCTGCTGCCCGGTGACGAGCTCGAGCTGCGCGGCCCGCTCGGCGGCTGGTTCGTCTGGCGCCCCGAGCAGACCGAACCGGTGCAGCTCATCGGCGGCGGAAGCGGCATCGTGCCGCTGATGGCGATGATCCGCGCCCACGCGGCCAGCGGCAGCACGGCGAGGTTCCGGCTGCTGTACTCGGTGCGTACCGCCGAGGACGCCTTCTTCACCGAGGAGCTTGCGGCACTCGCATCCGCTCACCTCGAGATCACCTGGGTCTACACGCGCGTCGCTCCCGCGGGCTGGCCCACGCCAGCCGGACGGGTGAACAGCCGGATCCTCGAGTCGTCGACGATCCCCGCGGCCGAGAATCCCGCGGTCTTCGTCTGCGGGCCGACCGGCTTCGTCGAGGCCGTCGCCGACGCACTGGTCGGGCTCGGCCATACAGCGGCATCCGTGAAGACCGAGCGTTTCGGAGGCAAATGATGTCCCACGTCGACGGCAATGCCCTGGCGGGCCCGCTCTCCGAGCTGTTCGCGATCGACATGACGGATGCGGTGGGCCGGTGCGTCAGCTGCGGCGACGAGTCCGTGCTCGCCCGGGCGATGGTCTACCTGTCGGGAACCGACCTCGTGGTGCGCTGCAGCAACTGCAACGACGTTCTGATGACCATCGTGCACTCGCCGGGCGATCTGCGCCTCACACTGAACGGGCTCGCCGCACTCCGCGTGCCGCTATGAGGTTCCGTCTCCCCCAGCTGAACACGAGTTCGCCCGCGGACGACGCGGCGGCGGGGGACGGCGATCCGCCCGCCGGAGCCCGGCCCGGCGACCGCGGCCGCTACCGGGTGCGCGGCTGGTCGTTCGCCTTCGGGCTGGCACTGCTCGCCTGGGCAGTCGTCGCCGGCGTCGTGGTGCTCGTGGTCGCGCTCCTGCGCTGACCCCGAGGCCTAGTAGATCGTCTCGGCGTACTTCGGGCCGTAGTACGTGTCGAGCAGCTCGAGCGAGTCGTCCGGGCGCTCGATCGCCTTCGCGATCACGGCACGGCGGGGAGCCGCCGACTCCTCCCAGGTGGCCGGGTCCCAGGCCTTCGAGCGCAGGAACGCCTTCGAGCAGTGGAAGAAGACCTCCTCGATGTCGACCACCAGGGCGAGGTCGGGCCTGTTGCTGCGCACAACCATGTCGTCGAAGAACGGGGCGTCGCGCACGATCGTGGCGCGGCCGTTGATGCGCAGGGTGTCGCCCCGGCCGGGCACGAGGAAGACCAGTCCGATATGCGGGTGCTCGAGGATGTTGCGGAAGCCGTCGACCCGGCGGTTGCCCGGGCGGTCGGGGATCGCGATCGTCGAGTCGTCGAGCACCATGGCGAAGCCGGCCGGGTCGCCCTTCGGCGAGACGTCGTGGTTGCCCCGCCCGTCGGAGGTCGCGAGGAAGACGAGCGACGCGGCGGCGAGCCAGTCGCGGTCCATCGGGTGCAGCACGCGGCGCACCTTCTCCACGGCGCGCGGGTGCGGAACGCCCACGACGTCCTCGAGCTCCTGCACCGTCGTGATCGGCGTTCCGCGTTCTGTCATGCACCCATCCTGTCAGGCGGGAGACGAAACGCCCGCCCTCCCGGCTTGTGGCTGGAAGGGCGGGCGTCGGTCGTGACGTGCTGCTGGCTAGCGGGCAGCGGAACCGTCGGTGTAGTCCGCGTCCTGCTGCTTCCAGGCGAAGAGGGCGCGCAGCTCCTTGCCGGTGGCCTCGATCGGGTGCGCTGCACCCTTCTCGCGGAGGGCCAGGAACTCGGGGGCTCCGGCGTCCTGGTCGGCGATGAAGCGCTCGGCGAAGGCACCGCTCTGGATGTCGGCGAGAACGGCCTGCATGTTCTCCTTGACGTCGGGGGTGATGACGCGGGGGCCGGAGACGTAGTCGCCGTACTCCGCGGTGTCGGAGACGCTCCAGCGCTGCTTGGCGATGCCGCCCTCCCACATGAGGTCGACGATGAGCTTGAGCTCGTGAAGGACCTCGAAGTAGGCGATCTGCGGCTGGTAGCCGGCCTCGGTCAGGGTCTCGAAGCCGTACTGCACGAGCTGCGAGACGCCGCCGCAGAGAACTGCCTGCTCGCCGAAGAGGTCGGTCTCGGTCTCCTCGGTGAAGGTGGTCTTGATTCCGCCGGCGCGGAGGCCGCCGATGGCCTTGGAGTACGACCAGGCGAGGTCCCAGGCGGAGCCGGTCGCGTCCTGCTCGACGGCGACGATGACGGGAACGCCACGGCCGGCCTCGTACTCGCGGCGCACGGTGTGACCCGGACCCTTGGGGGCGACGAGGAGCACGTCGACGCCGGCCGGGGCGGTGATGTAGCCGTAGCGGATGTTGAAGCCGTGGCCGAAGACGAGCGCCTTGCCCTCGGAGAGGTTCGCGGCGATGTCGTCGGCGTACAGGTGGCGCTGGCTCTGGTCGGGAGCGAGGATGACGATCACGTCGGCCCATGCGGCGGCCTCGGCGCCGGTCAGCACGGTGAAGCCGGCCTCCTCGGCCTTGGCCTTCGACTTCGAGCCCTCCTTGAGGCCGACGACGACCTCGACACCGGAGTCGCGGAGGTTCTGCGCGTGGGCGTGGCCCTGCGAGCCGTAGCCGATGACAGCGACCTTCTTGCCCTGGATCAGGGCGAGGTCGGCGTCTTTGTCGTAGAAGATTTCGGTCACTTTGTGTTTCCTTCTCTGGTTCGGTGATGAGGTTCGAATTAGTTCTTGAAGACGCGCTCGGTGATGCTCTTGCCGCCGCGTCCGATAGCGAGGAGGCCGCTCTGTGCGATCTCCTTGATTCCGTAGGGCTCCAGGATGCGCAGCAGTGCCTGGATCTTGCCGCTGTCACCGGTCGCCTCGATCACCAGGGCGTCCGTCGACACGTCGACGATGCTGGCGCGGAACAGCGACACGGCCTCGAGCACCTGCGAGCGCGTGGTGTTGTCGACACGCACCTTGATCAGCATGTGCTCGCGGGTGACCGACTGCGAGGGGTCGAGCTCCACGATCTTGATCACGTTGATCAGCTTGTTCAGCTGCTTGGTGACCTGCTCGAGCGGCAGCTCCTCGACATCGACCACCACGGTGATGCGGGAGAGTCCGGGGATCTCGCTCTTGCCCACGGCGAGGCTCTCGATGTTGAATCCGCGGCGGGCGAAGAGACCGGCGACGCGGGTCAGCAGACCCGGCTTGTCCTCGACGAGGAGGGAGAGTACATGGCTCATTCTCGTTACTCCTCTTCCCACTCGGGGGCGTTGTCGCGGGCGTACTGCACCTGGCTCATGCCGACGCCCTGCGGCACCATCGGCCACACCATGGAGTCACGGCTCACGATGAAGTCGATCACCACCGGTCGGTCGTTGGTGTCTAGGGCGAGCTGGATGGCGGCGTCGACCTCCTCCTGCTTCGTCACGCGGATGCCGAGGGCGCCGTAGGCGTCGGCCAGCTTGACGAAGTCGGGCACCATCGCGGTGCCGTGCCCGGTGTTCAGGTCGGTGAAGGAGTGGCGTCCGTCGTAGAACAGGGTCTGCCACTGGCGCACCATGCCCAGGCTGGAGTTGTTGATGATCGCGACCTTGATCGGGATGTTGTTGATGACGCAGGTGGCGAGCTCCTGGTTGGTCATCTGGAAGCAGCCGTCGCCGTCGATCGCCCAGACCACACGGTCGGGCTGCGCGACCTTGGCGCCCATGGCGGCGGGGACGCCGTAGCCCATGGTGCCGGCTCCCCCGGAGTTGAGCCAGGAGTTGGGTCGCTCGTACTTGATGAACTGCGCCGCCCACATCTGGTGCTGCCCGACGCCGGCGGCGTAGACGCCCTCGGGTCCGGTCATCTGCCCGATGCGCTCGATGATCTGCTGCGGCGAGAGCAGCCCGTCGTCGGGCATCGTGTAGCCGAGCGGGAACTGCTCCCTGAGCGAGTTCAGCCGCGTCCACCACTCGCTGTAGTCGGGGGTCGTCGCGGCGGACACGTCGGCCCACGCGGCGATCAGGTCGATGATGACCTCCTTGGCGTCGCCCACGATGGGAACGTCGGCCGCGCGGATCTTACCGATCTCGGCCGGGTCGATGTCGACGTGCACGATCTTGGCGTGCGGGGCGAACTCGCTGGTCTTACCGGTCACCCGGTCGTCGAAGCGCGAGCCGAGCGCGATGATGAGGTCGCTCTCCTGCAGTCCGAGCACGGCGGGCACGGTGCCGTGCATGCCGGGCATGCCGAGGTGCTGGTCGTGCGAGTCGGGGAAGGCGCCGCGGGCCATCAGGGTGGTGACCACCGGCACGCCCGTCGCCTCGACGAGTTCGAGCAGCTGCTCGGACGCCTTCGAGCGGATGACGCCGCCGCCGACGTAGAATACGGGTCGCGACGCGGCCGCCAGCATCTCCGCGGCCGCGAGGATCTGCTTGCCGTGCGCCTTGGTGACGGGACGGTATCCCGGCAGGTCGAGCTTGGGCGGCCAGACGAACGGGGCCGAGTTCTGCTGGGCGTCCTTGGTGATGTCCACGAGCACCGGACCGGGGCGGCCGGTGGTGGCGATGTGGTACGCGGAGGCGATCGCGGCGGGAACGTCTGCCGCGTCCTTCACGAGGATCGAGTGCTTGGTGATCGGCATGGTGATACCGATGATGTCGACCTCCTGGAAGGCGTCGGTTCCCATGAGCGTCGAGAAGACCTGACCCGTGATCGCGAGGAGCGGCACCGAGTCCATGTAGGCATCCGCTATCGCCGTCACCAGGTTGGTCGCACCCGGGCCGGAGGTGGCGATGGCCACCCCGACCCGGTTCGACGAGGCCGCGTAGCCCTCGGCCGCGTGACCGGCGCCCTGCTCGTGCCTCACCAGGATGTGGCGGATGTCGGTGTCGGCCATCAGCTCGTCGTAGAACGGGATGATGGCGCCGCCGGGGAGCCCGAAGACGTCGGTGATGCCCAGGTTCTTCAGCGATCGGAGAACAGCGCCCGAGCCCGTGAGGATCTCGGGCTCAGCGGCGCTGGGCTTCTTCGGCGGCCTGGGGCTGGCCGCCTGGACGGCGGGTGAGTCCATGGACATGAAATTCCTTAGGGAGAGCGATGGGTGATGAGGGGGCGTTAGCCGGTCACTGCGCCTTCGGCGGCGGAGTGCACGAGCTTCGCGTACTTGGCGAGAACGCCTCGGGTGTAGCGCGGGGGAAGGGGAGCCCAGCCGATGCGGCGAGCTTCCAGCTCTGACGGCTCGACCAGTAGGTCGAGCGAGCGAGCTGCGATATCGACCCGTATAAGATCACCATCGCGCACGAAGGCGATGGGTCCTGCATCCACCGCTTCGGGAGCTATGTGGCCGATACACAGTCCGGTTGTGCCGCCTGAGAATCTGCCGTCCGTCAAGAGTAGTACATCTTTGCCGAGCCCCGCGCCCTTGATGGCCGCGGTGATGGCGAGCATCTCGCGCATGCCCGGGCCGCCCTTCGGACCCTCGTAGCGGATGACGACGACCTCGCCCTTGTTGATGGTGCCCTCGGTGAGCGCGTCGAGTGCCTCGCGCTCGCGCTCGAAGACGCGGGCCGGGCCCTCGAAGACGTCGGCGTCGAAGCCGGCGGTCTTCACCACGGATCCCTCGGGGGCCATCGTGCCCTGCAGCACGGTGATGCCGCCGGTGGCGTGGATGGGGTTGTCGAGCGTGCGGAGCACCTTGCCGTCGAGCGGGTCGGGGTTCAGGTCGGCGAGGTTCTCGGCCATGGTCTTGCCGGTGACGGTCATCACGTCGCCGTGCAGCAGGCCGGCCTCGAGCAGCGCCTTCATGAGCACGGGCACGCCGCCGTTGCGGTCGACGTCGTTCATCACGTACTTGCCGAAGGGCTTGAGGTCGCCGATGTGCGGCACCTTGTCGCCGATGCGGTTGAAGTCGTCGAGGGTGAGCTCGACCTCGGCCTCGTAGGCGATCGCGAGCAGGTGGAGCACGACGTTGGTCGAGCCGCCGAGGGCCATCGCCACGGTGATCGCGTTCTCGAAGGCCTTCTTGGTGAGGATGTCGCGCGCGGTGATGCCGAGACGCAGCAGGTTGACCACTGCCTCGCCGGAGCGGTGCGCGTAGTAGTCGCGGCGGCGGTCGGCCGACGCGGGGCTGGCGGATCCGGGGAGGCTGAGGCCGAGGGCCTCGGCGACCGACGCCATCGTGTTCGCGGTGTACATTCCGCCGCAGGCTCCCTCGCCGGGGGCGAAGGCGCACTCGATGCGGTGCGCGTCCTCGAGGCTCATCGTTCCGGCCTTGACGCCACCGACCGCCTCGAAGGAGTCGATGATCGTGATGTCCTTCTCGGTGCCGTCGCTCAGCTTCACCCAGCCGGGGGCGATCGAGCCGGCGTAGAGGAAGACGCTCGAGAGGTCGAGCCGCGCGGCGGCCATGAGCATGCCCGGGATGGACTTGTCGCAGCCGGCGAGCAGCACCGAGCCGTCGAGGCGCTCGGCCATCATGACGGTCTCGACGGAGTCGGCGACGACCTCGCGGGAGACGAGCGAGAAGTGCATGCCCTCGTGGCCCATGGAGATGCCGTCGGAGACGGAGATGGTGCCGAACTGCAGCGGGTATCCGCCGCCGCCGTGCACGCCCTCCTTCGCGGCCTGCGCGAGGCGGTCGAGCGAGAGGTTGCAGGGGGTGATCTCGTTCCACGAGCTGGCGATGCCGATCTGGGGCTTCTCCCAGTCGGCGTCCCCCATGCCGACCGCGCGCAGCATGCCGCGGGAGGTGGTGGCTTCGATGCCGTCTGTGACGGTGCGGGAGCGGGGCTTGATGTCGATGGCTTCTCGGGATGTGTCCGGCATGTTACGAGTGTAAAGCTCCCGGACTGCGCGCGTTACGCGTGCGTGCCGTCGGGCGCGGTGATGTCGCTGTCGCGGCTGGCGATGTCGATCGCCTCCTCGAGCTCGTCGGCGATCATGATGTCGGAGTCGAAGTTGCCGGTGCGGTAGCCGGCGCGTCCCACCATGTGCGCCGAGATCGGCGCGGTGAGCATCTGGAACAGCACCACGGGGATCAGCAGCAGCAGTGTCGCCCATTCCCGCGACTCGAGCGCGATCGCGAGGCAGACGAAGACCAGTCCGAGGATCTGCGGCTTGGTCGCCGCGTGCATCCGGCTCAGCGCGTCGGGGAAGCGCAGCAGGCCGACGCCTGCCGCGACGGAGAGGAAGGCGCCGAGCATCAGGCAGATGGCGGCGAGGAGGTCGAGTGTGTCGTCGAAGGTCATCGCGCGTCCTTGTCCGTACCGGTCGTGTCCGTATTCGCACCGGACTTGTCCTGCTTCGACACGTAGCGCGCGACGGCGATCGTGGCGAAGATGGCCGTGCTGGCCAGCACCACCATCAACGGGATCGTGCGGGTGTGGCCGTTCAGCACCATCTCGGCGCCGACCACCAGCATCAGCGTGGTGAGCAGCACATCCGATGCGATCATCCGGTCGAGGATCGAGGGACCGCGCACGATGCGGTAGACGACGAGCAGCGCCGCGATGGTGAACATCACGCCGGTGACGATCCAGATCACGGTCATGAGCGCACCCTTTCCAGGTCGTCGCGGGAGCCGAGGGCCCGTGCGATCTGCATCTCGGTGTGCAGAACCTTGGCGCGGGCCGACTCGACGGCCTCGAGGTCGGGGGTGTTGAACACGTGCAGGTAGAGGATCGACTTCTCCCGGTCGGCCTCGACCACCAGGGATCCCGGGATGAGCGAGATCGCGATGGCGGTGAGGGTCATCATCAGGTCGGAGCGGGTGGCGAGCTGCACGCCGATGACGGCGTTCTTCGCGCCGGGTCGTCGGTAGAACGCCTGCGCCGCCACCTGGAACGACGCGGTGAAGAGCTGCCGGGCGAAGTCGAGGGCGAGCACCAGGAACCACCACACGTTGAAGCGCCCGGAGAGGTCGATCGGCGGGAGGAAGAAGACGCGGGTGACCAGCACGGCGAGGATCGCGCCGGTGACCAGGTTGAGCAGCGAGATGTTGCCCCAGAGCAGCATCCAGAGCACGACGAGCACCACGAGCAGCGGGAGCTGCTGCCAGAGCCTCACCCGCAGGCGTCTCTTCACGGCCTTCTCATTCATCGATGCCTCCCGGGAAGACGATGTCGATGTAGAACGACGGTCCCTCGAGATTCTCGCCGGCGCGGGTCGCTATGCCGTAGAGCGGTCCGGCGAACACGGTGAGCGCGAGACTCACCAGCACCATGCCGGCGGTCGCCGCCACCATGAGTTTCGGTGCGGTGCGGGTGGCCTGCACGACGGGGGCGTTCGGCGCCTCGGAGACGTTGTTGAGCAGCGGCGACTCGTAGCCCTCGACGTCGCTCGACGGACGCCAGAACGCCATGTTCCAGACCCGCACCAGCGCGTAGAGGGTGAGGAGCGACACCAGCGCGCCCGCGCCGATCAGCAGGTAGGCGAGCGGGGTGCCCTGACCGGCGCTGGCCTCGAAGAGCGCCAGCTTGCCGACGAAGCCCGAGAACGGCGGGATGCCGCCGAGGTTGAGGGCGGGGACGAAGTAGAGCACCGCGATCACCGGCGCCGCCTTGAGCAGGCCACCGAGCTTCGTGATGGAGGTGCTGCCTCCCACCCGCTCGATGAGTCCCGCCGCGAGGAACAGGGTGGACTGCACGACGATGTGGTGCACGATGTAGTAGATCGCCGCCGCCGTGCCCTCGGCGGTGCCGAGCGCGACGCCGAGGATCATGTAGCCGATGTGGCTCACCAGGGTGAACGAGAGTATTCGCTTGATGTCCGCCTGGGCCACCGCGCCGAGCACGCCGACCACCATCGTGAGCAGCGCCACCACCATCAGGGCGTTGTTCAGCTCCGGGCCGGGGAAGATCACCGTCTCGGTGCGGATGATCGCGTAGACGCCCACCTTGGTGAGCAGTCCCGCGAACACGGCGGTGACCGGGGCGGGCGCCGTCGGGTAGGAGTCGGGAAGCCAGAACGACAGCGGGAACACCGCGGCCTTGATGCCGAAGGCCATGAGGAGCATCACGTGCAGGATGATCTGCACGTCCTGCGGGATCTCCGCCATGCGCACCGAGATCTGGGCGATGTTCACGGTGCCGACGGCGCCGTAGATCATCGCGATGGCGGCGAGGAAGAGCAGCGACGACAGCAGGCTCACGACGATGTAGGTGATGCCCGCGCGGATGCGCGCCTCGGTTCCCCCGAGTGTGATCAGCACGTAGCTGGAGACGAGCAGGATCTCGAAGCCCACGTAGAGGTTGAAGAGGTCGCCGGCGATGAAGGCGGTGAAGACGCCGGCGGCCAGGATCAGATAGGTCGGGTAGTAGATCGAGACGGGGGTCTCGTGGTCCCCGTCGGCGAGACCCTGCCCGACCGAGAAGATCAGCACGGCGAGCAGCACGAGCGCGGAGACGACGAGCATCAGGGCGGCCAGCCGGTCGACGATGAGCACGATGCCGAAGGGGGCCTGCCAGCCGCCGACCTCGACCGCGAGCGGCGCCGTGTCGTCGACGACGATCAGCAGCACGATGCCGATGGCCAGCACGACGGCGAGCGTGACGATCGCGACGATGCGCTGCAGGCGTGGGCGCCTGCCGAGAATGAGAGCGGATGCCGCGCCCAGGAGCGGCAGCATGACGACGAGCGGGACGAGGTTGTTCATTCGCTGTCCTCCTTCCCTGGTCGTGTGCTGGCTCTGATCTCGGGCTCCGAGATGGGCGCGAACTCCGTGTCCTCGGTCGAGGACTCGAGCGTCTCGCCGAGTTCGAGCACGGTGGGGTCGCGCAGGGCGATGTCGTCGAGGTCGTCGTCCACGTCGTCGTCGCGCTCGAGCCGCCAGGAGCGGTAGATGAGCGCCATGAGGAAGGCCGAGACGCCGAAGGTGATCACGATCGCGGTGAGGATGAGGGCCTCGGGCATCGGGTCGGTCATCTCGGCGGCGCTCAGGCCGTCCTCGACGATGGGCGCGCTGCCCACCTTGCCGACCATGGTGAGAAGCAGCAGGTTGGTGGCGTTGCCCACGAGGAGGAAGCCGAGCAGCACACGGGTCATGCTGCGCTCGAGCAGCAGGTAGATGCCGCAGGCGTAGAGCACGACCATGATCGCGATCAGGACGAGGGAGATGTTCATTCGGTCACCGTCGCCTTCTCGAGGTCGTCTTCCTGCTGCTTGTCGACCTCGGCGCCGAGGCTGCGCAGCACGTCGAGGGTGAGGCCGACGACCACGAGGTACACGCCGACGTCGAAGATGGTGGAGGTGACGAACTCGACGTGGCCGAAAGGCCACACCTCGCCCTCGAAGAAGCTGGACTGCAGTGCGGACTGGCCGAAGAGGATCGGCACGAGTGCCGTGCCCACGGCGAGCACGAGCCCGGTTCCGAGCAGCTTGCCCGCGTCGATCGGGGCCGCGGCTCCGAGTTCGTGGCGTCCGCCGGCGAGGTAGCGTGCCACGAGGGCGAGCCCGGCCACGAGTCCGCCGGCGAATCCGCCGCCCGGAAGGTTGTGTCCGGCGAAGAGCAGGTAGATCGACACGATGATGATCGGGTGGAAGATCAGCCGCACCACCACCTCGAGCAGGATCGAGCGGTTGCCCGCCGCGAGCGTGCGTCCGGCGAGCAGCCACGAGGTGCGGGCGTCGTCGCCGGAGGCCTGAGCCTTGTCGGCGCTGATGCGCTGGGCCTTGATCTTGTCCCTGGCCTGGCGGCGCGGGAGTCGGGGCAGGTTGTCGGTGCGCCCGCTGATGAAGATCAGGCTGGCGACGCCGGTGGCGGCGACGATGATCACCGAGAGCTCGCCCATGGTGTCCCAGCCGCGCAGGTCGACGAGCGCGACGTTCACCACGTTGCGGCCGTGCCCCTGGTTGTAGGCGAGGTCGGGCCACTGCAGCGAGATCGGCAGGGCCTCGCGGGCGCCGAGGGCGACCACGGCCACCGTCCCCATGATCAGGGCCACCGCGATGGCGATGGTGGCGCGCAGCACCTTGTTGCCGGAGCCGTTGCGCACGCCGAGGCGGGCGGGCAGTCGGCGCAGCACGAGGACGAAGGCCACGAGCGTGACGATCTCGACGAGGATCTGCGTGAGGGCGAGGTCGGGGGCGCCCTCGAGCGCGAACAGCCCGGCCATGCCGTAGCCGGTGATGCCCACCAGTACGACGGCCTGGAACCGCTTGCTGGCGCGGGCCGCGGCGAGGGCGCCGATGATCATCACGACGCCGATCGCCGCCTGCGCGGGGAAGTCCCAGAACTTGAGCCCGGTGGGCCAGCTGCGGTTGAGCACCAGGGTGGTGCCGACCGCGCCGACGAAGACGGTGAGGATGACGCCGAGGTAGAACGGCAGCGAGCCGCGCTGCGTGAGGCTGGTGACGCGGGCGGCCACCTTGTCGATGACGCGCAGAGTGCCGGTGTAGGCGATGGTCGACGAGAACGCGCTGACCCCGACCGGTGCGGTGCGGCGTCCGACGAGGAAGAAGACGAGCGCGCCGAGCAGCAGCGTCGCGGCGGAGATGCCGAGCGCCGGCTCGATGCCGTGCCAGAGGGCGAGGTGGTAGGCGTGGTCCCCCGAGGCCGGGAACGCGGCCGAGTATCCGCTGATCGTGGAATCCACGAGCGGGGCTGCGAGGCCGAGCGCGAGGCCGCTGGCCGCGAGCAGGATCGGGGAGACGAGGAAGCCCGGTCCCTCCTTCGCGTGCCGGCAGGTGTCCACGCCCTTCTTGTTGGCGAAGGAGCCCCAGAAGAAGCGGGCGCTGTACGCCACGGTCAGCACGGAGCCGAGGGCAACGCCGATGAGCGCCACCCAGCCGAAGGCGCGGCCTTCGGCCGCATCCGTCAGCAGCGAGGTGAAGACGGCCTCCTTGGCCACGAAGCCGATGGTGGGAGGAAGGCCCATCATCGAGATCAGGGCCACCGCGGTGACCACGGCGAGGATCGGCGCCTGGCGTCCGAGTCCGGAGATCTTGCGCAGGTCGCGGGTTCCGGCGTGGTGGTCGACGACGCCGACCACGAGGAACAGCGTGCTCTTGTAGAGCGCGTGGGCGAGGAGCAGGGCGATGCCGGCGAGGGCGGCGTCGCGGGTGCCGTAGCCGACGACGACGGTGAGGAAGCCGAGCTGGCTCACCGTGCCGTAGGCGAGCACGAGCTTGAGGTCGGTCTGGCGCAGCGCGGTGATCGCGCCGAGCAGCATCGTCACGACGCCCAGGATCACGAGGATCTCGCGCCAGCCCGGCACCTCGGCGAAGCCCGGTGCGAGGCGCGCGATCAGGTAGATGCCCGCCTTCACCATGGCCGCCGCGTGCAGGTAGGCGCTCACCGGAGTGGGTGCCGCCATCGCACCGGGCAGCCAGAAGTGGAACGGGAAGATCGCCGACTTGGAGACGGCACCGACGAGAACCAGCATGACGGCGACGATCACGACGGTGCCGTTCGGCGCGGCCTCCACGATCTCGGAGAGGCGGGAGCTGCCGACCTCGACCGAGAGCAGCACGAAGCCGACCAGCATCGAGAGCCCGCCGAGCGTGGTCACGAGCAGTGCCTGCAGTGCGGCGCCGCGACTGGCCTTGCGGCCGGAGTAGTGGCCGATCAGGAGGTAGGAGAGAACACTGGTCGCCTCCCAGAAGATGAAGAGCAGGTACACGTCGTCGGCGGTGACCAGGCCGTACATGGCGCCGGCGAAGGCGAGGAGGGTGGCGGCGAATCCGCCGAGACGCTCCTCGGAGTCGCCGAAGTACTGGTTGCAGTAGACGAGAACGAGGGCGCCCACACCGGTGACGACGAGTGCGAGGATCCACGACAGCGCATCGACGCGCACCGCGATGGTGAGGTCGAGCTGCGGCACCCAGGGCACGACCTCGTAGACACTGCCGCCGTCTGCGATGGCGGGCCACTGGAAGAGCGTGTAGACGAAGGCGACCGTGGGAACGATCGCGGCGACGAGGAACACCCTGCGGCCGACGAGACGGCGCACCAGTGGGAGTGCGAGCGAAATCGCTCCGAACGCGACGAGTATCGCGAGCATGATGCCTCCCAGTGCGTTGGTGCGGCAAGTACACGTCGCTGGAGATTACTTGGAAATGGTTCCCTGAAGCCGCGCTTCGAGTTTACCGGGTTGTGAAAGGGATTCCCTCCGCTTCGGCACCCGGGCACTATGCTCTCGGCGAAATGTATTCGCCGGAAGTGGGAATAGGGACACGATCCCGGGCGAACAGCCGCTTCTTCTCCCCGAAAGGTGCGGCGTCTCCGGGAGAACGGGCGCGAGGGGACGCCCGCCTCTCTTGCAGGCTTCCGTTCTTCAGGACACCGCGGCACCCCCACCGCCCGCGGCTTTCCGTTCTGCGCAACGGAAGGGTCGTCCTGCACAACGGAAGGCGTCCTGCACAACGGAGGGGTCGTCCTGCACAACGGAAGGCGTCCTGCACGGAAGGCGTCCTGCACAACGGGAGAGTCCTGCACAACGGAAGGCGTCCTGCACAACGGGGGCGAGCTGCAGGAAGTGTCGGTGTCCTGAGCAACGGAAGCGTGCGCACGAACGAACCCACGTCGCATCCGCTTGCCGAGAATCGCTCTCAGATCGCCGGCGCACGACGATTCGCGGCGAATCGGCACGTCGCTCGGAATGGCACGCCGGTAGAGCGCGGGCGGGACCCGGCCCTACTGCTCGTGGACGTCGCCCTCGCGCAGGTCGGCGAGCAGGGTGAGCGCGCGGGCGACCTCGATCGGGCCCTTCACGCGGTAGTTCGCGAGGGTCTGGCCCTCGCCGGCCTTGAGGCCCAGGTCGTCGGCGTCCAGGGCGGCGAAACCGTCCTCGTCCGTCACGTCGTCGCCGGCGAAGAACACCGCGGTGGCCTTCGTGTAGGTGCGCAGGTGCTCGATGGCCTCGCCCTTGGTGGTGGAGCGCACGGAGAACTCGAGCACGTTCTTGCCGCCGCGCACCGTGAGGTTGTCGAGCTCGGCCGCGGTCTCGCTGCGCGCGACGAGGTGGGCGACGCGGGAGTTGTGCTCGCTGGCGAGGCGGGTGTGCAGGGCGAAGCCGGCGGGCTTGGTCTCGAGCCAGACCTGGTCGATGGAGTCGGCGACCTCGCTGAGCACGTCCTTCAGAACCTCGACCCGTTCGAGCTCCTCGGCGTCGAGCCCCATCGCGTCGTCGGGGTTGTCGAGACGGATCTCGATGCCGTGCGATCCGATGAGCAGCGCGTTGTCGGGCAGCTGCGACACGTGCTCGAGGCTGGCGAGCGAGCGGCCGGACACCAGCGCGACCCGCGTGTGCGGCATCTCGAGCAGGCGAAGCACCGCGGTGCGCGCCTCGGGCAGCGCGCGGGCGCGTTCCGGGTCGTCGACCTCGGGCGCGAGGGTGCCGTCGAAGTCGAGCGCCACGAGCAGCTGCTTGGTGCGGGTGAGCTCACGCATGGCGCCGATCAGCGGCTCGGGCAGACGGGAGAACGGGGGCGGGGTGTCGACGTCGACCATCAGGATGCCGCCTCCTGCAGATCGTCCCCCGGCCCCGGCCCGTCGGGCTGCTCGACCTCGAAGGCGTTGTTGCGCGCTCCGCTCGTGCCGTCGAGCGTGGCGAGGAACGACGTCGACCAGCGGGCAACGTCGTACTCGAGCACGCGTTTGCGCAGCGAGCGCATGCGCGCCTGGCGCTCGCGCTTCGGCATGGCGATGGCCTCGAGGATCGTCTCCTTGAGCCCGTCGATGTCGTGGGGGTTGATGCGCATGGCGCGCTTCAACTCGTCGGATGCGCCGGCGAACTCACTGAGCACCAGCACCCCGTCGTCGTCGAAGCGGGCGGCCACGTACTCCTTGGCCACGAGGTTCATGCCGTCGCGCAGGGCGGTGACGAGCATAACGTCGGCCGCGAGGTAGAGGGCGGCCATCTCCTCGCGCGGGTAGCCGTGGTGGTGGTAGCTGATCGCGGTGTGGCTCATCGTGGCGAAGTCGCCGTTGATGCGGCCGACGGTGAGCTCGATCTCGTCGCGCAGGTCCATGTACGCCTGCACGCGTTCGCGGCTCGGACTCGCGACCTGCACGAGGGTGACGTCCTCCACCTCGATGCGGCCGTCGGCGAGCAGCTCGCCGTAGGCCTTGAGGCGGTGGCCGATGCCCTTGGTGTAGTCGAGCCGGTCGACGCCGAGCATGATCGTCTTCGGGTTGCCGAGGCCCTCGCGGATCTCCTGCGCGCGCGCCTGGATCTCCGGCTGGCGGGCGAGCTCCTCGAAGGACTTCGCGTCGATCGAGATCGGGAAGGCCTTGGCGATCACGCGGCGCGGGGGCTTGCCGGGAGAGGTGACCTCGATGTTCGTGGTCTTCGTCGTGTTGGTGGTGAGGCGGCGCACGGCGCGGGCGAAGTTGCTCGCGTCCGCCGCACGCTGGAAGCCGATCACGTCGGCCCCGAGGAGTCCCTCGATGATGGAGCGGCGCCAGGGCAGCTGCGAGTAGATGCCGTAGGGCGGGAACGGTATGTGGTTGAAGAATCCGATGGTGAGGTCGGGACGCGAATCCCGCAGCATCTTGGGAACGAGCTGCAGCTGGTAGTCCTGCACCCAGACCACCGCACCGGGCGCACTCACCGCGGCAGCAGCATCCGCGAACCGCTGGTTCACTGCCTGATAGCTCTCCCACCACTCGCGGTGGTAGGTGGGAGGCGCGATCACGTCGTGGTACAGCGGCCAGAGGGTGTCGTTGCTGAAGCCCTCGTAGTACTTCTCGACGTCGTCGTCGCTGAGCGGCACGCCGACGATGTGGATGCCGTCGTTGTCGAAGGGCTCGAACTCGAGGTCGGCCTGGCCGCCCCAGCCCACCCACGCGCCGTCGTTGCTGCGCATGATGGGCTCGAGGGCGGTGACCAGTCCTCCGGGCGACTGCTTCCAGCTCGTGGAGCCGTCGGGCGCGACCACGCGGTCGACCGGGAGCCGATTGGACACCACGACGAAGTCGTAGACACCGCCGTCGGTGGTCGTCGTCTCGGCAGAGGGGGTGGGATGTGTATCGGGGGCGTTCATTAAACGCTTGGCTCCATTCGGATTGCGCACCAGCACCATCGTCGGCAAGCTGACCTCAGGCTACCAGTCGTGCGGCGGGCGGCGCGGAGCCCGCGGCGGCGTGCTAGGCGCACACCTGTCGTTCACCTCCCGTTCGAGGTGCATGCCACAACCGGTTGCATCGGGGAAATAGGTTCGGGGTGCCTTGTCAGACCATTCCTGAGGACCTCGATGCGCCTTCGCTCCAGCACGCTCCCCCTGCTCGCCTCGGCCCTGGCCGTCGCACTCGTGATGGGAGGCGCGGTTCCCGCCATCGCCGCAGCCCCGGTCGGCGACGTGATCGTGACCGAGATCGCCGCAGACAACACGGGGGCCGACACCTTCGAGTACATCGAGGTCGTCAACACCACGGCGACCGACATCGTCGTCGGCGCCTCCGGGGTCTCGCTGGCCTACAGCTACGTGGACACCGACGTGCGCACCAGGGACGTCCCGCTCTCGGCCCCGGCCGGCACGGTGCTCCCGGCCGGGACCCCGGTCGTCTTCTGGCTCAACTACGCGAGCGGGGCCGTCGACACCTCGACGCTCACCTCGGAGGACTTCCGCGCCTACTGGGCGGGCGTCGACGGCGCGGCCGGTGCGGCCAACTACCTCGTCGTGCCGCTCACGGGGCAGCCCGGCATGGCGAACGGCGGCGGCCGCGGCATCCGCGTCGTCGCCGCCGACGGCACGGCGGTCTCCTGGTCGTTCTACCCGGCGGGGTCGATGAGCGTCGACCACGCCGCGCAGTTCGGTCGTCCAGCGGATGCGGGCCAGCAGTCGATGAGACTTCTCGCGTCGACGACACCCACACCGGGCATCGTCGATCCGACCGTCATCGCGCCGCACGAGCCCGTCGACCCGAGCCCGGAGGCCCCGCTTCCCGAGCCGGACCCGGCGCTGACCGCCTCCCCGCTGCAGATCACCGAGCTGCTCCCCGACTCGACGAACGTCGGCAGCGCGGACGGCTTCGAATTCATCGAGGTCTACAACTCGAGCGACAGCCCCGTCGACTTCTCCGACTACACGCTGCGCTACCTCTACCCGATCGACGAGGTCACGAACTCCTCGACCGCGCTCTGGCCGAGCTCGCCGCGCGACGTCACCATCGCCTCCGGCGGCCGCCTCGTGCTCTGGGTGAAGAACGCGGCGAACGCCGACCTCACCCGCGCCGACTTCAACGCACAGTTCGCCTCGTCGCTCGCCGCCGACGAGCTCGTCGAGGTCGTCTCCGCCGGCATGGCCAACGGGTCGGCGCGCGGAATGGAGATCGTCACCAACACCGGCTTCGCGCTGAACCGCGCCTTCTACAACATGGTCGTCGGCGTCGACGACGTGAACGCCGACCAGGGCATCCAGTACGGCTACGACCCGGCCGACATCGGCAAGCAGACACTGCTCCGCCAGGCCGCCGCCAGCCCGGGAACCGTCACCGCCGACCAGGTCCCCGCCGGCCTCGTGGTGCTGCCCGACGACAACACGGCCCCGGCGGTCGTGGACACCACCGGCGACACCGTCGATCCCGCCCTCGACTTCCCCATCGACCTGACCGTCACCGACGAGCAGCTCGTGCGCACCGTGCGCCTCACCGTGCGCAATGACATCGACTCCGAACCGGTGGTCGTCGACCTGACCGCCGCAGCCGAGGACCCGGCCGACCCGGCACCCGGCGACCCCTTCAGCTCCTACGTGCACTCGGTCGCGGGCGTCGACCTCTACGGCAAGTCGTGGGTGGAGTACACCGTGCAGGTGAGCGACGGCCGCAACACCGCGACCACCGCACCCCGCCGCGTGACCGTGACCCACGACGACGCGGCGCCCGTGCGACTGAACGTCGCCGACGGCCAGTGGTTCGCGGGCACCGCCCGGATCTCCGCCGCCGGCACCAGCACCCCGCCCGACGTCGAGATCAGCGTCGACGGCGTCGCGGTCGCACCGACCACGGCGTCGCTCGAGCGCGAGCCCTACTTCGCGTTCGAGGCGGGCGGCGTCAACACCTTCTTCCGCAACGGCGTGCTGATCGGCAGCGACATCCTCACGATCTTCGACGAGGGGATCTTCGAGGGCGTGGAGACCATCACCACCAAGGTTCCGCTCGGCTACGTGACGCAGGGCGAGACCCTCACCATGAGCGTCTGGGCGGGCACCAAGGCGGCACCCGAACTCAGCGTGGAGAACAACGACGACTTCACGATCCAGAATCTGAGGCTCGTGCTGCCCGACGGCCGTTCGCTGCGCCCCGCGGGCTACACCGACCCGGCCACCGTGCTGCTGATGGGCGACAGCGCGGGCAGGCTGGACTTCTACGACGCCGTCTTCACCCTGCCCGACGACGCGTTCGGAGCTCTCGCCCACGACTGGGACACCACCGCGGTCGCCGACGGGGCCCACTCGGTCGGCGCCTCCTCGGGGACTCGCACCATCGCCCGCGCGGTGAACGTCGACAACACCGCTCCGGCGGTGACGACGAACCTCGTCGAGGGCCAGGAGTACCGCGGCGAGTTCGTGATCGAGGCGCAGGCGGTCGACGCCGGCTCCGGGATCGCGACGTTCGCAACCACGCTCGACGGGCGGGCCGTGCAGCTTCCGTACCGCGCGTCATCCGTCGACCTCGCCGGAGGCCCCCACTCCCTCGCGCTCACCGCCACCGACGCCGTCGGCAACGCGACCGCCACCGCGGTGACCTTCAGCACCCCCGTCGAGCAGCCGACCGGCAGCGCGGTGTCGCCCCTCGAGGGCGCCGAGGTCGTGGAGGGCGAGGTCGAGCTGCGCGCCCGCGTCGACGATCCGAGCGGCGACGCGCTCGACGTGCAGTTCTCCCGCGGGTACAGGCTCGACGGCACGAACGGCGGGGTGTCCAGCCGGGTCGGAACCACCGAGGTGTCGACCGAGGTCGACGGCGCCGAGGTTCGCGCCCTCAGCACGGAGGAGGTCGCCGCGATCGGCGGCATCGACGGGCTCGACACCGGGATCAGCTCCGACACCGCGCTCCCCTTCCAGGTGTTCGACGTGGCGATCCCCGCCGAGGCGGGCGAGAACTACCAGACGAGGCTCACCTGGACCGGCTCCGCGAACACGGGTGCGAAGGTGCTGATGTACGTGCGCAACGTCACGACCGGTGCCTGGGACGAGATCGACAGGCACGTCACGGTCGACCCCGACGAGGTGGAGTTCGGGCTCTCCGCCACGGTGGCCGCCGCCGATCACGCGGTCGACGGCAGCCTCTCGGTGCTCGTGCAGCACTCCGAGGGTTTCGCCGGTGCGCCGCGCTCGACCCGTGACACGGTCGTGACGCCGCTCAACGCGGCGGACACCCCGCGCAGCGAGTACGACTTCACCCTCGCCTGGGAGTCGGACACCCAGTACTACAACGCCAATCCCGACTTCTACAAGCACCAGGAGGCGATCCATAAATACCTCCTCACGCAGCGCGACGCCACCAACCTGCAGTACCTCACCCACACCGGCGACATCGTCGACAACAGCACGATCGACGAGCAGTGGACCAGAGCGGATGCCGCCTACCGTGAGCTGGACGAGGCCGGCCTGCCCTACGGGGTGCTCGCGGGAAACCACGACGTCGACCAGATGAGCAACGACTACACCGCCTACAGCCAGTGGTTCGGCGAGAAGCGCTACGCCGACAACCCCTGGTACGGCGGCAGCCACCTCGACAACCGGGGCCACTACGACCTCATCACCGCCGGCGGCATCGACTTCATCCAGGTGTACATGGGCTGGGCGCCCGGCGACGCGGAGATCGCCTGGATGAACGAGACGCTCGCGCAGTACCCGGAGCGCAAGGCCATCCTGAACCTGCACGAGTACATGCTCACCACGGGAGGCCTCGGCCCGGTGCCGCAGCGCATCTACGACGAGGTGGTCGCCACCAACCCGAACGTGATGATGGTGATGTCGGGCCACTACCACGACGCCTTCACCCGCTACGACGAATTCGACGACAACGCAGACGGCGTCGCGGACCGCACGGTGGCCCAGATGCTGTTCGACTACCAGGGCCTCGCCGAGGGCGGGCTCGGGTTCCTGCGCCTGCTCCAGTTCGACAACGTGGGCGCCGAGGTGACGGTGCGCACCTACTCGCCGTCGCTCGACCAGTACAACGCGGTCGACCCCACTCTCGAGGTCGCGCACCAGGAGTTCTCGATCCCCTACGCCACCCTCGGCATCACACCGCGCACGAAGACCCTGAGCACGAACGCGTTCACCGCTGAGGTGCAGACCACCGATCCCATCGGCTCGGTCGCGGACGCGGCCAGCGGCACCGAGGCGGCTGTCGCCTGGGCGGACGCCCCGCTCGGCACCGTCGGCTGGTACGTCACCGTGACCGACCCGTACGGAGCGCAGTTCCGGTCGGGAGTGAGTTCCTTCACGGTGGTGGCGAAGGCCGTCGAGCCCGACCCCGACCTCCCGTCCCTCCCCGGGACGCCCGTCGACCCGGGCGACGGCGGGGCCGCTCCCGGAACGGGGAACGGCGGCGGGCCGGCGGCGGGCGTCGCCGACACCCCGCGCTCGGACACCGACCGGGACCGGGCTCTCGCACGCACCGGCGGCGAGCTGCCCGCGGTGCTGTCGGTGTCGGCCGCGCTCCTGCTGCTCATCGCCGGGCTGGTGGCCGCGATACGCGGCCGGCGCCGCCGCTCAGGCGACGCGTGACGACCGGCCCGGCCACGGGCATCCGCCCCTAGCACCCCGCTCGGGGCAACGCGAATGCGCGTGCTCGTCTTGCCGCCGGCCCGCCAGCCGGTACCGTGGGAGCACGGACAATCGGAGGATCATGCGCAAGTTCATCTTCAACGGCAGCATCATCAGCGCCATCTTCGGCGGACTCGGCGTGGTGCAGACCACCCGCAAGGGCCCGCGCGACTGGCGCCTCGCCCTCATGTGGATCAGCTGGCTCGCCGCGCTGGCGATCGCCGTCGGCACCGTCGTCGAGCAGGCCAACGACGCAGACGCCCTGGACAAGTAGCATGCGCGACTCCAACTGGGGTTACGGCTGGTTCGCCCACACGATCGGCGCGATCGCCTACGGGGTATTCGCCATCCTGGTGCTCGCGGTCGTCGTCACGCTGATCGTGCTGCTCGTGCGCTTCCTGCTCGTGGGCACGAAGGCCGCGCAGCTCTACGTGGACCGGCACTCCGAGCCCGGCCCGGCGAAGGGCCCGCAGCCCACGCCGCCCGCGCCCCGCGCCGCGACTCCCCCCGCGCCGCCGAGCGGCACCACCTCGGTGCTTCCGGTCGCGGATGCGCCGGCGGTCGCCACGCCCGTGCAGCCGGCGACGGAGACGCAGGTCGCGCCGACAGCGGATGCGCCGCCGGCCCCCGCGCCGACCGTCGACGCGTCGGAGGGTCCCGTCTCGGCCACACCCCCGCTCGTGACACCGACCACGAAGGCACCGGCCGCCACCGGTTCCGCGAGCAGGGCCCCCGCGGCGAAGGCGCCGGCGAAGAAGCCCGCGACCCCGCGCACTCCGAAGACCCCGCCGCCCCTGCCCTGAAGGGACTGGTGGACCTGAGCGATCAGGCCAGGAAGCCCCGCAGCAGCACGGCCGAGCCCTCGAGGTGCTCGCCCATCGCCTCGGCCGCGCGCTGACGGTTACCGGTGAGGATCGCCGCGACGATCGTCTCGTGCTGGCGGTTGGAGTGCGCGATGTTGAGGGGCATCAGCGGGATGCGGTCGAGCATCGCGTTGACGCGCGTTCGGTTGTCGGCCATCAGCGACACCAGGGTCGGTGCACCCACGAGCTGGCCGATGGTGAGGTGCAGCAGGGAGTCGAGACGCCGGTAGTCGTCGGCGGATGCGGCCGAGGTCTCCACCAGCCGCTGCCAGAGCCCGTCGCGGTCGACGGCGGACAGGCTCCTGGCCGCGGCGGACCGCGCAGCCCCCACCTCGAGGATCTCCCGCACCGCCAGCACGTCGTCGAGCTCGGCAGGTGTCGGGGCCGCCGTCGCCGCCGCCAGCTGCCCCGTCCCCGCCTCGGCCGGCAGCCGGTCGCTCACGAAGGTGCCCCCGTAGCGTCCGCGCCGGGCGACCAGGTAGCCGGACTCCGAGAGCGTACGGATCGCGTCCCGAACGGTGTCGCGGCTCACCGAGAAGCGCACGGCCAGGTCCCGCTCGGGGGGAAGCGCTCCCCCGGGCTCGACGATGCCGAGCCGCACCGCCTGCAGCAGGCGTGCCACGGTGTCCTCGAAGGCGTTGCCGCTGCGCACCGGGCGGAAGACGACGTCGTCGGCGAGGCTCGGCGCGCCCGGAGGCGTGCCGTCGTCGGTTCCCCCGGGATCGCTCATCGCTACAGCGGGGTCACGTAGGCGGAGCTGATCCCGCCGTCGACGAGGAAGGTCGACGCGGTGATGAAGCTCGCGTCGTCGCTGGCGAGGAAGGCGACCGCGGCGGCGAGCTCCTCCGGCTCGGCGAAGCGTCCGACGGGCACGTGCACGAGGCGGCGCTGGGCGCGCTCCGCATCGGCGGCGAACAGCTCCTGCAGCAGCGGGGTGTTCACCGGTCCGGGGCAGAGGGCGTTCACGCGGATGCCCTGGCGGGCGAACTGCACGCCGAGCTCCTTGGTCATCGCGAGCACCCCGCCCTTCGACGCCGTGTACGAGATCTGGCTGGTCGCCGACCCCATCACAGCCACGAAGGAGGCGGTGTTGATGATCGACCCGCGCTGCTGCGCGACCATGTGGCGCAGGGCGGCACGCGAGCAGAGGTAGACGCTCTTGAGGTTGACGTCCTGCACGCGCTCCCAGGCCGGCAGCTCGGTCGTCTCGATCGAGTCGTCGTCGGGCGGCGAGATTCCCGCGTTGTTGAACGCGATGTCGACGGAGCCGTAGGTGCTCGCCGCGGTGTCGAAGAGGTTGTTCACCTGGGCCTCGTCGGTCACGTCGACCTGCACGAACAGGCCGCCGACGAGCTCGGCCGCCGCCTGCCCGGTCTCGGCGTTGAAGTCGCCGATCACCACGGTGGCGCCCTCGGCGGCGAAGCGCTTGGCCGTCGCGAGTCCGATCCCGGACGCTCCGCCGGTGATGACGGCGACCTTCCCGGCGAGGCGCTGGGTCAGGTCGATGGGGGTTATTGCCATGTGGTGCTCGTTCCTTAGTCGGTGCTGATGAAGACGTTCTTGGTCTCGGTGAAGGCGGATGCGGCATCCGGCCCCAGCTCACGGCCGAGGCCGCTCTGCTTGAAGCCGCCGAAGGGGGTGGAGTAGCGCACCGAGGAGTGCGAGTTCACCGAGAGGTTGCCGCTCTCGATGCCGCGCGACACCCGCAGCGCGCGGCCGATGTCGCGGGTGAAAATGGAGCCGGAGAGCCCGTAGACGCTGTCGTTGGCCAGGGCGATGGCGTCGGCCTCGTCGTCGAAGGGCAGCACCGAGACCACCGGGCCGAAGATCTCCTCGGTGACCACGCGGTCGCTGCGCGAGCCGGGGATCAGCACGGTCGGCGGGAACCAGAAGCCGGGGCCCTCGGGCGCGCTGCCGCGGAAGGCGACCTGCGAGTCGTCCGGAACGTACGACGCGACCTTGTCGAGGTGCGCCTTCGCCACCAGCGGGCCCATCTCGGTGCCCTCGTCGAGCGGCGAGCCGACCGTCACACCCCGCACCGCGGGTTCGAGCAGTTCCATAAAACGGTCGAACACGCTGCGCTCGACCAGGATGCGGCTGCGTGCGCAGCAGTCCTGGCCCGCGTTCTCGAAGACGGCATAGGGGGCGGATGCCGCCGCCTTCTCGAGGTCGGCGTCTGCGAAGACCACGTTCGCGCTCTTGCCGCCGAGCTCGAGGGTGACCGCCTTCACCTGGTGCGCGCATCCGGCCATCACCTTCTTGCCGGTGACGGTGGACCCGGTGAAGACGACCTTGCGCACGTTCTCGTTGGTGACGAAGCGGTCGCCCACCACGTCGCCGCGTCCCGGCAGCGTCTGGAAGAGGCCCTCGGGCAGTCCGGCGTCGAGCGCGAGCTCGGCCAGGCGGATGGCGGTGAGCGGGGTCCACTCGGCAGGCTTGAGCAGCACGGCGTTGCCCGCCGCGAGCGCCGGCGCGAAGCCCCAGGCGGCGATGGTCATCGGGAAGTTCCACGGCACGATGATGCCGACCACACCGATCGGCTCGAGGAAGGTCACGTCGATGCCGCCGGCGACGGGGATCGTCGTGCCGTTCATCCGCTCGGGTGCCGCCGCGTAGTAGTTGAGCACGTCGCGCACGTGGCCGGCCTCCCAGCGGGCCTGCGAGACGGGGTGCCCGGAGTTCATGACCTCGAGCAGCGCGAGCTCCTCGATCGCGCCCTCGACCACCGTGGCGAAGCGGCGCAGCGCGTTCGCCCGCTCGGCGGGCGGCAGGGCGGACCACGCCTTCTGCGCCGAGACCGCGTGCAGGATCGCATCGTCGACCTCGGCGAGGGTGGAGTGCGCGACGTCGCGGATGGCGGTCTCGTCGGCGGGGTTGATGAGGGTGATCACTTCGTTGCTCCGTATTCGCGTGCCGCATCGACCAGGCCGGCGAAGAGGCGCAGGTCGTCGAGGTTCTCCTCGGGGTGCCACTGCACGGCCAGCGCGAAGGGCAGGTCGGGAAGCTCGACGGCCTGGATGGTGCCGTCGTCCGACCGGGCGCTCACCGCGAGCAGCGGCGCCAGTTCGTCGACAGCCTGGTGGTGGTAGGAGTGCACGGTCAGCGCGGGGGCGTCGTCGAGAAGCACGCCCGCCTTCGTTCCCGCGTGCACCTCGACCTCGTTCTCGGTGAACCTGCCGTAGCCGGCGTTGAACCGCGTGGAGCCGATCACGTCGGGCAGGTGCTGGTGCAGGGTGCCGCCGAGCGCCACGTTGAGCACCTGCAGTCCGCGGCAGATCCCGAGGAAGGGCAGCTCGCGCTCGATGGCCCCGGTGAGCAGCGCGTCCTCCCAGGCGTCCCTGTCGAGGCGCGGCGCATCCGTCGTCTCGTGCGGCGCCTGGCCGTAGCGGGCCGGGTCGACGTCCTTGCCGCCGGTGATGATCAGCCCGTCGAGGCCGTCGAGCACGCGCGCGGCGATCGTCGCGTCGACCGGCTGCGGCGGCAGCAGCACGGCGATGCCTCCGGCGCGGGTGACGGCCTCGAAGTACACCTTGGGGAGGAAGGCCGCCTGCACGTCCCACACCCCCTGCTGCGCCTGCTCGAGGTAGGTCGTCAGGCCGATGATCGGCGCGGCGCTAGAAGCGTTCGAATCCACGGACTCTCTCCCAGTCGGTGATGGCGGAATCGAAGGCGGCCTGCTCGATTCGTGCGTTGTTCAGATAGTGGGCCACGACATCCGCCCCGAATGCGTCCTTCGCGAGCTGGGATCCGGCGAACAGCTCGGCCGCGTCGCGCAGCGTGGTGGGCACGCGGGGCGCGTCCGAGGCGTAGGCGTTCCCCTCGAGCATCGGCTCGAGCTCGAGCTCGTTCTCGATGCCGTAGATGCCGCCCGCGATCAGCGCCGCGGTGGCGAGGTACTGGTTGACGTCTCCGCCGGGCACGCGGTTCTCGACCCGCAGGCCCTGGCCGTGGCCGACCACGCGCAGCGCGCACGTGCGGTTGTCGAGTCCCCAGCCGATCGCCGTGGGCGCGAAGCTGCCCTCGACGTAGCGCTTGTAGGAGTTGATGTTCGGGGCGAAGAACAGGCTGAGCTCGCGGGTGGTCGCGATGAGGCCGGCGAGCCAGTGCTCCATCAGCTTCGAGAAACCGTGCGCGCCGTCGCCCGCCATCACCGGGGTGCCGTCGGTTGCGCGCACGCTGAGGTGGATGTGGCAGCTGTTGCCCTCGCGCTCGTTGTACTTGGCCATGAAGGTGAGCGCCTTGCCGTGCTGGTCGGCGATCTCCTTGGCCCCGTTCTTGTAGATCGAATGGTTGTCGCAGGTGGCGAGCGCGTGCGCGTAGCGGAAGCCGATCTCCTGCTGGCCGAAGTTGCACTCGCCCTTGACGCCCTCGCAGTACATGCCGGCGCCGTCCATGCCGTTGCGGATGTCGCGCATCAGCGGCTCCATGCGGGTGGACGCGAGGATCGCGTAGTCGATGTTGTAGTCCGTTGCGGGCGTCAGGTCGGTGTACTTCTTCGACCAGGCCGAGCGGTAGCTGTCGTCGAAGACGATGAACTCGAGCTCGGTGGCCGAGTAGGGCACCAGGCCGTGCTCGGCGAGGCGGGCGATCTGCGCCTTGAGGATCTCGCGCGGCGACTGCACCACCGGCTTCTCGTCGAGCCAGGTGAGGTCGGCCATCACCAGCGCGGTGCCGGGCAGCCAGGGCAGCAGGCGCAGCGTGTTCAGGTCGGGCATCATCGCCATGTCGCCGTAGCCGGTGCTCCACGACGACATCGAGTAGCCCTCGACGGTGTTCATCTCGACGTCGACGGCGAGCAGGTAGTTGCAGCACTCCGCGCCGTGCTCGGCGAGCTCCTCCAGGAAGAGGCGGGCCGACGCGCGCTTGCCGACGAGGCGGCCCTGCATGTCGGTGAACGCGATGATCACGGTGTCGATCTCGCGTTGGGCGACCAGCGCGGTGAGTTCGTCGACGCTGAGGTTTCCGGACACTGGTGTGGGGGCAAGGGTGGTCATCGCTACCGTTCTGGTCGGTGTTACGTACACGATTTCTCGCTGACCCGACCATTACATCACAAGCGGATGCCCGCATCCGCTGGATAAGTAACGTGCTGTTTACATCCAAAGGTAGACACAGGCGACCATTGCGCGCCAAGATTCTCAACTAATACTCTGGCCCACCCGAGCGCCGGAGACACCCGTGCTTTCTGGAGGACTGGCCGATGGCTGACAAGTCGAGCAAGAGCGTATCCGGCGTCACCTACACGAAGGCCGCGGAGGGCTACTTCGAGAAACGGAGTCTCAAGCGCTCGGCCGGGGTCTGGGGGCTGTGGGGCCTCGCGGTCGCCGCGGTCATCTCGGGAGACTTCTCCGGCTGGAACTTCGGCATCGAGTTCGCCGGCTTCGGCGGCATGGTGATCGCCTTCGTGATCCTCATCGTCATGTACTACGGGCTCACCTTCTCCATCGGCGAGATGTCGGCGGCGATGCCGCACACCGGAGGGGCCTACTCCTTCGCCCGCTCGGCGATGGGGCCCTGGGGCGGCCTCGTCACCGGCCTCGCCGAGACGATCGAGTACGTGGCGACGACCGCCGTGGTGGTGTTCTTCTCCGCCCAGTACGCCAACTCGATCACCGCGGAGCTGCTCAACTTCGACCTCTCGAACAGCATGTGGGTGTGGTGGCTGGTGCTCTACGCGGTGTTCATCGCGCTGAACTCGGCCGGGGCCAACATCTCCTTCAAGTTCGCGATCGTCGTGTCGATCATCTCCATCGGCATCCTGCTCGTATTCTCGGCCATGGCCGTGTTCTCCGGCGTCTTCAGCTTCGACAGCCTGTTCGACAAGGTGCCCGACCCGGGCCAGACCGAGTTCCTGCCGCACGGCGTCTTCCCGATCCTGTTCGCGCTGCCCTTCGCCATGTGGTTCTTCCTCGGCATCGAGGAGCTGCCGCTCGCGGCGGAGGAGGCGCACGAGCCGGCCCGCGACATCCCGCGCGCCGGACTCTGGGCGCGTGGCACCCTGATCGTGACCGGCCTGCTCGTGCTCGTGCTCAACACCGGAGTCATCGGTGCGGAGGCGATGGGCGTCTCGGCCGAGCCGCTGCTCGACGGCTTCCGCGCGATCGTCGGCGACGAGGCGGCCGCGGTGCTCGCCCTGCTCGCCCTCGTCGGGCTGCTCGCCTCGCTGCAGGGGATCATGTTCGCCTACGGCCGCAACATGTACTCGCTCTCGCGCGCCGGCTACTACCCGAAGATCTTCTCGCTCACCGGCAAGCGCCAGACGCCGTGGGTGGCGCTCGTGGTGGGCGCCGTGCTCGGCTTCCTCGCCCTGCTGGTGCTCGACATCCTCGCCCGCATCGACGAGGAGGGTGTCGGCGCGGTCGCCGGCGCGATCGTGCTGAACATCGCGGTCTGGGGCGCCGTGCTCGCGTACTTCCTGCAGATGCTGTCGTTCATCATCCTGCGCCGCAAGTTCCCCAACGCCGCCCGCCCCTACCGCAGCCCGTGGGGCCTGTTCGGCGCCTACTCGGCCGCGGCGATCGCGCTGCTCGTGTTCTTCGGCTTCCTCTTCAACGAGGCCTTCCAGCCCGCGATCGTCGCGATCGTGATCGTCTACGTGGTGATCCTGATCGGCTTCGCGTTCTACGGCCGGCACCGTCTGGTGCTCTCGCCCGAAGAGGAGTACGCGCTCTCCGGCGGCCTGCACGGCGACCCGCAGGCCGAGGGCTACGACGCGATGGAGCGCGAGGTCTTCGACGCGAAGAAGTAGGGCCGGCGGCTGCCGTGCGCTATCGCTACGCCCCACGTAGCGATAGCCGGTAACATGGGCACCTCGCCCAGCAGAAGGAACCCATGCCCGACCCCGCACCCGCAGCCGCGGTCCGCGGTCGCGCCCTCGACGCCCGCATCCTCAGCGTCACCCTCGACCTGCTGCGCACCAAGGGACCGCGGGCCGTGTCCATCGAGGCCGTCGCCCTCAGCGCGGGCATCGCGAAGACCACCATCTACCGCCGCTACGAGGACCGCGACGACCTGATGCGCGCCGCCATCGAGTCGTCGCGCACCGAGGTGGAGATCCCCGCCGACCTCGGCACCTACGAGACGTTCAGGTGGATCCTGCGCGACGCGGGCTCGATGGCCGACAACATGGTGGGGCGCGGTGCGGCCGCATCGATCATCCTCGGCGAGCACCCGGAGTCCGACGACCTGGTGCGTGCCATGATCAAGGCGCGCGCGAAGTCGCTCACCGAGTTCCTCCACGCGCGGGTGGCCAGCGGCGACCTGCGCCCCGACCTCGACATCGGGCTCACCGCCACGATCCTGCTCGGCGCCCTGCTCGGGCAGATCATCCGCGGCGAGGAGCTCGACGACGCCTGGGCCGACTCCGTGCTCGCGCTGCTCTGGCCCGGCCTCTCCGCCTGACCCGCGCACAACTCAGGCAGGCGAGCGGATGCGACGACGCCCTCCCGCAGGAATCCGCGGGAGGGCGACGGTGCAGGCCGAGACTGCCTGAGTTGCGAATACCGCCTAGTCGGCCAGCACCTTGTCCGGGTTGAAGTTGTTCTTCGGGTCGGCGCTCTCGAAGAGGCCGCGCATGAGCGCGACGCCCTCGGTGGAGATGTCCTCCTCGAGCCAGGGCGCGTGCTCGCGTCCGACGCCGTGGTGGTGCGAGATCGTTCCGCCGTGGTCGACGAAGGCCTGCTGGATGGCCGACTTCACCACGTCGTACTGGGCGATCGCGTTCTCGCCGTCGTGCACGAAGGCGAAGGTGAAGTAGAGGCACGCGCCCGAGTGGTACGAGTGCGACAGGTGGCTCATGATCCACCCGGGGGTGCCGATCTGCTCGTAGGCAGCATTGGCGGCGGCGTACACGGCGTCGTGGATCTCGTTGAGGCGCGACCAGGGGGCCGCGGTCTCGGAGACGTCCGCCGCCGCACCGCGGTCGAGCAGGAAGTCGCGCAGGTACGGGGTGTCGAACTTCTTCTGGTCGTAGAGCACGCCGGGGCCCTTGCCCACGCCGAGTCCGCCGTGCTTCTTCACGATGCGGGCGACGATCTTCTTCTCGTAGGCGACGTGCGACTTGCTGCCCTCGAAGCCGATGAAGGAGAGGTTGATGCCCTCGAGATCCCAGCCGCGCTTCTCGAGGAAGGCCATCAGCACCTTCTGCGGGTCGAAGCCGGTCTTCTCCTTGCCGGTGGCGAAGGAGAATCCGCTCTCGCGCGCGTCGGACACACGGGTGACCGTCGGGTGGGCGTCGCTCTCGGAGATCTCGTGCATCGCGGCGATGCCCGCCTCCCAGTTGGGGAAGAGGTAGCCGTTGATCTCGCGCACCTCGGGCAGGCGGTGCACCTGCACCGTCACCTCGGTGATGACGCCGAGGCGGCCCTCGCTGCCGAGGATCATCTCGCGCACGCTGGGACCGGTGGACGCGCTCGGAACGGGGCGGATGCTCACCACGCCGTTCGGACGCACCATGCGGAGTCCGCGGGTGATGTCGGCGATGTCGCCGTACTTGTCGGACTGCATGCCCGACGACCGCGTCGCGACCCAGCCGCCGAGGGTGGAGTGGGTGAAGCTGTCGGGGAAGTGCCCCATCGTCCAGCCGCGCTCGTTCAGCTGCTCCTCGATGCGGGGGCCCTGGGCGCCCGCCTGGATGCGGGCGAGGCCCGAGCCCTCGTCGATCGAGACGACGTTGTTGAGGAGCCCGAGGTCGAGCGAGATGACCACGCGCGCCTCGCCGGCGTTCGGAGTGAGGCTGCCGGCGATGTTGCTGCCGCCGCCGAAGGGGATGACCACGGCGTTCCGCGCGACCGCGAGTTCCACGATCCGGGCGACCTGGTCCTCATCCGCTGGATAGAGCACGACATCGGGCATACGGGGCAGGTCGCTCGCGCGAATGCGGATGAGGTCGCGGATGCTCTTGCCGTAGGTGTGGATCAGGCGCGACTCGTTGTCGGTGATCGCGTTGTCGGCTCCGACGATCGCGGCCAGCGCGCTGAGGAAGTCGTCGTCGATCGTCGACGACGGGAGGGTGAGGTCGGCGAACTCGACCGGCGGCACTGCCGGTACGGAGAGGTCGAGGCCGACGGCCTTCTTCACGAACGGGGCGAATGCCGGCTTGTTGTCGGGATTGAACGCGACCCCTTCGACTCCCCAGCCCCACCACTTCATGTGCTTTACGTCGGTCACAGTTCTTCTTCCTCGATCTGAGCAGTATGGGCGGCGTGCATGTCGAGCACCGTGCGGTGCAGTCTTGCAGAGAATTCTGTGGCGGACTCGCCCTCGTCGGCGAAGAGCGGATCGCCGAACGCGACCACGACGGGGGGACGGCCGGGGACCGGCCAGTTGCGCCCGGGAGGCATGGCGGCGGCGGCGCCGACGATGGCGACCGGGATGCAGGGCACGTTGCCGTGCATGGAGAGCACGGCCGCGCCCTGCTTGAACGGGCCGATGATGCCGTTCTTCGAGCGTCCGCCCTGCGGGAAGATCAGCAGGGGCACCTGGCGTCCGAGCAGCTCCTTGGCGAGGCCCGAGCGGGACCCGCCGCCGCTGCGGTCGACCGGGAAGGCGTTGAAGAACAGTGCCGTGAGCGCGCGACGCCAGGCGACGTCGAAGAAGTAGTCGGCTGCCGCGGCCGCGGCGAGGTAGCGCGACATCCGCTGCGGAAGGGCTCCGGTCACCAGTGGTGCATCGAGGTGGCTCGAGTGGTTCGCGACCACGATGAAGGGGCGCTCGATGCCCTTCAGCTTCTCCTTGCCGACGACGGTGACGGTGGCGAGCGACCAGACGACGGGGCGCAGGATCATGCGCTGGGCGACGAAGCGGGCGGCGGCGTGGCCGGAGGACGAGAAGCGGTGGAGGTGCGTGACCTTCATGCGCTGTGCTCGACGACGCTCTTGTGGCGGCTCGACGAGATCGCCCCGGAGATGGCGCGGATCGCGCTCTTCGGGGCGTGCCTGGCCAGCCACATGAGAACCGAGAATCGCACGGTGGGGATGCTGATCACCTTGCCCTTCGCCGAGGCGCGCAGCGCGGCCTCGATTGTGGGACCGACTTCGACCCAGAGCGCTTTGGGAATCGAACCGGTGGAGATGCCCGCCCGCTCGTGGAACTCGGTGTGCACCCAGCCGGGGCAGACCGCGGTGACCTTCACGCCGCTGCCCCGCAGTTCGACCGCAAGGCTCTCGGTGTAGCTGGTGACCCAGGCCTTGATGGCGGAGTAGCTGCCCATGGTCATGAAGCCGGCGGTGCTGGAGACGTTGATGATGGCGCCGCTGCCGCGCTCGCGCATGGCGCGTCCGGCGGCTCCGCCGAGCACGAGCACCGTGCGGCACATGACCTCGATGCCGCGGTCGTGCTCGCTCGTGTCCTCGTCGGTGAGCCGGCTGTGGATGCCGAAGCCCGCGTTGTTCACCAGCATGTCGATCGGCCGGGCGGCATCCGTTATCCGGTCCACCACACGCGCCACGTCGGGCCGGTCGGACAGGTCGGCAGGAAAGGTCTCCACCGCGCTGCCGAGGGCGCGCAGCTCGGTCGCCATCGACTCGAGCCGGTCCGGATTGCGTGCGACGAGCACGAGGTCGTAGCCACGACGGGCGAGGGCTCGGGCGAACGCAGCTCCGAGGCCAGACGTCCCACCCGTCACGAGAGCTGTTGCCATTGGGACAGGATACGCTACGCGGGCCGTAGCGATCTTCCTTTAGACTTCCTAGACCGAAGTTATCTGCTGGGGAAGAGTACAGTGCACAGTTCCAACGACGAGCCTCACGTAGACGTCCCGGCGCAGGGTTTCAGCGTGCGCGACTACGCCCGAACCGCCGTGGGGAGCCACCGCTCGACGATGGACTTCACCGCCTTCGCCGAGGCGCCGCTCACTCCCTCCACCGTGCGTGCGCTGCGCTACGTCGCCGCGATCGAGAGCGACACGATGGGGCACCTGCGCAACGTGCTCGTCACCGCCACCCACAAGGACGCCCGGGTCACCGCGTTCCTCAGCACCTGGGCGTTCGAGAAGTTCTGGATCGCCGACGCCCTGCAGCACGTGGTCGACGCCCACCCCGGCGTCGTGCTGCCCGCGCCGAGAAAGCCGTTCCCCCTCGTCGCGTTCGGCCGCGAGGTGCGCGAGCGGGTACGCCCGATCACCGGGTCTATCCGCGCGAACAAGCTCGGCGGCGACATGACCGCCGTGCACATGACTCTCGGCACCGTCGACGAGTGGCTCACCGAGGCGGCGCTCACCCGCATCGTGGCGCTCGAGCCGAGCGAGCCGCTGCGCGCGATCGTCGACACGCTCATCGGCGTGAAGGCCCGCCAGCTCGAGTTCTTCGAGGCGCAGGCCCGCGACCGTCTCGCCGTCGGCGAGACAACCCGCACCGTCGTGCAGAAGCAGCTCCGCGCCGCGCAGTGGCCCATCGGCTCCGCCGGCGAGGCCACGTCGGAGACCGACTTCTTCTACTCCTACCTCTTCGCGACGGCGCCCGACGTGGTCGCCGCGCTCGACGCCAGAATCTCCACACTCCCCGGCCAGGAAGGTCTCACCCTCATCAAGCGAGCAGTTGCAGCACACCACGGAGTCCGTTCATGAGCGCCGCGAAGCGCTCGGGCCTCGACGGTGCCCACGTCTTCCTCACCGGCGCGACCGGTTTCGTCGGCCAGGCCGTTCTCGAGCGGCTCCTGTCGTCGCACCCCGACACGCGCGTCTCGATCCTCGTGCGCACCAAGGGCAGCGCGACCACCGAGACCCGGCTCGCGAACCTCATGCGCAAGCCGGTCTTCAAGGCCTGGAAGGAGCGCGTCGGCGAGGAGGAGGCGGCCCGTATCGTCGCCGAGCGTGTGAGCGTCGTCTCTGGCAGCCTCACCTCCATCGCCGACCTGCCCGGCGACATCGACGTTGTGATCCACGGCGCCTCCACCGTGTCGTTCGACCCGCCGATCGACGAGGCCTTCGACACCAACGTGGGCGGTGCGCTCGGCCTGTACGGCGCGCTGCTCGCCTCCGGTTCCGACCCGCACGTGGTGCACGTGTCCACCTGCTACGTGGGCGGCATCCGCAAGGGCATCATGCCCGAGGCCTCGCTCACCCACGACGTCGACTGGCGCGCCGAGGCCGTGGCGGCCAAGGCGGCGCGCGAGCAGGTCGAGCTCGCCTCCCGCGAGCCGGAGAACCTGCGCCGCTTCATCTCCCGCTCCCGTGCCGTCAACGGCAAGGCCGGACCGCAGGCGGTCGCCGCCGCCGCCGAGCTCGCCCGCGCCGAGTGGGTCACCAAGCAGCTCGTCGACTACGGACGCACCCGCGCCGAGAGCCTCGGCTGGACCGACGTCTACACGCTCACCAAGGCCTTCGGCGAGCGCGCCGCCGAGGAACTCTGGGCCCAGGCCGGCCACCGCCTCTCCGTGGTGCGCCCCGCGATCATCGAGAGCGCGATCAGCCACCCCTTCCCCGGCTGGATCGACGGCTTCAAGGTCGCCGACCCGCTGATCCTCGCCTACGGGCGCGGCCAGCTGCCCGACTTCCCGGGCCTTCCCGACTCGATCCTCGACATCATCCCGGTCGACTACGTGGTGAATGCGATTATCGCGGCCGCCGGCACGGAGCCCGATCCCGAGGACCCGCAGTACTACCACGTGAGCTCCGGCGCCTCGAATCCGCTGCCGTTCCACGAGATGTACGAGAACGTCAACGAGTTCTTCACCGCCAACCCGCTCCCGCACGAGGACGGCCACATCAGCGTGCCGCTCTGGAAGTTCCCGGGCGCCCGCACGGTGGAGCGTGCTCTGAAGCGCCGCGAAGACCTCGCCGCCCTCGTCGAGCGCAACGTCGTGCGCCTCCCGTCGAACAAGCGCACCCAGGGCTGGCTCGACACCGTGCACTCCACGCAGAGCGCCCTCGACACCCTGCGCGGCTACACCGAGCTCTACCGCGCGTACGTGCAGACCGAGATCATCTTCGACGACGCCAACGCGAAGGCGCTGCACGAGTCGATCCCCACGGACAAGCGCGACGAGCTCGGCTTCGACGTGGCAGCGATCGACTGGAACGACTACTTCCAGCGCGTGCACTTCCCCGCGATCACCGCGCTGACGAAGGCCTTCGCCAACCGCCCGCAGGGCAACAAGCGCGGCGAGCGCCCGCTGCCGGTGCGCAGCGACGTGCTGGCCGTCTTCGACCTCGAGGGCACTGTGATCGAGTCGAACCTGGTGCAGCAGTACCTCTGGCTCGGCATCACCAAAACCTTCATGGCGAAGGAGCTGGTGAGCCTCGGCCTGTCCATTCCGAAGTACCTCCGTGCGGAGCGCCACGATCGCGGCGAATTCATCCGCACGTTCATGAGACGCTACGAAGGCATCCGCGTCACCAAGATCGAGGAGATCGTCCGCGGGCACTTCGGGCGCCAGCTGCTCATGCACGTCTTCCCCGACGCCCTGCGCCGCGCGCAGGCGCACCGCGAGGCCGGGCACCGCACGGTGCTCGTCACCGGCACCATCGACCTGATGACCACGCCGCTCGCCCCGTTCTTCGACGAGATCGTCGCGGGCAGCATGCACGAGCGCGACGGGGTGCTCACCGGATACCTCGCCACTCCCCCGCTGGTCGACGAGGCCCGCGCGTCGTGGCTGCGCAAGTACGCGCTCGAGCACGGCGCCAACCTCAGCCAGTCCTACGGCTACGGCGACAGCCACGCCGACGTTCCGTGGCTGCAGCTGCTCGGCAATCCGACGGCTGTGAACCCGGACACCCAGCTGTACAGTCATGCTCAGGCGAAGCGGTGGAACATCATCTCCTGGGAGACCACGGCCAAACGGAAGAAGTCCACGGCTCCGAACCCCACTGCGACGGCAACGACGACGTCTTCGACATCCAGCGAGAAAGCGTCAGCATCCCATGGCATTTGATATCGACAAGTACACCGAGACCAGCGTCAACGTCAACTGGAGCGACCTCGACTTCGACGAGTTCAAGACGAACCCGCTGCCCGAGTCGACGCTGCGCAGCCTGCGCTACATGTGCGACATCGAGTACCACACGGTCTGCTACCTGCGCGACATGCTCGTCACCCCGTCGCACAAGGACCCCGAGGTCTCCGCATTCATGACCATGTGGAACCGCGAGGAGTTCTGGCACGGCGAGGCCCTCGCCGAGGTTCTCGGCGCCCACGGCGTCACCGTCGACTTCGACCAGCTCAAGGCCACGCGCCTCAAGCTCGGCTGGAAGGACAAGCTCGACCCCGTGAAGCAGTCGCTGCTCGGCAACATCGTGGGCAAGGACTTCATCGCCGTGCACATGATCTGGGGCGCTGCCAACGAGTGGTCGGCCGTCGCCGCCTACAACCGCCTCGCCGAGCTGGAGAAGCACCCGGTGCTCGCGGTTCTGCTCAAGCGCATCGCCAAGCAGGAGGCCAAGCACGTCGCCTTCTACGCCACCCAGGCCCGTGAGCGCCTCGGCCGCAGCGCGAAGGCGCGCGTCATCGCCCGCTTCGCGTTGAAGAAGGCCTGGGGACCGGTCGGCTCCAGCGTCATGGAGCCCGAGGAGGTCACCCACGTGATGGGCCACCTCTTCGCCGGCGACGAGGGCATGCGCGAGATCCGCAAGCTCGACGACCACATCTCGCGGATGCCGGGGCTCGAGGGCCTCGAGATCGTCGAGACGGCCATGAAGAAGTACGGGGTCGCCGCCTAGGCAGCCGCACGTTCCACCGGAGACGGGTCCCTCGCGGGGCCCGTTTCCCCGGTTAAGGGGGCGGATGCGCCCGAGCCTCCGGCGCACGGAGCGGCCGCGCGACAGGCACGGCGAGATCGCCGAGGTGCGGGGCGACGACGGCGGCCCGCCGTGGTTCGTGCGCTTCGACGACGGGCACGAGTCCCTCGTCTTCCCCGGCCCGGACTGCTCGCTCGAGCACATCTGAGGGCGACGCACGCGGCCGTCCGGGTCGAGCGCGCCGGTTCGAACGGCCGCGGCCGGCCCCGGACACCGCGGTCGAGCGCGAGCCGCCGCGGGTCAGGAGCGCCAGGCCCAGGTCGTGGCCGGGCGGCCGCGTCCGTGCGCCTGCGGCGGCAGCTTCTCCAGCCCCGCCATGCCCGCCAGCGAGCGGTTGAAGTTGCCGGCGTGCGGCTTCGTGCCGCGGAGTGCGGTCTCGATCGCCGCGGCGGTCGAGGTGGTGAACTCCTCCCCGGTGAGCGCGCGGGTGAGCGGCAGGTCGCTCCAGAGCCGGGTCGCGAGGTGCTCGCGGGCGGTGGCCACGATCGCGGAATGGTCGAAGGGCAGGGTCGGCAGGGTCGCGTGCCACGCGACCTGCTCCCCCGCATCCGCCCCCACCACGGCCACGAAGGCGATCGACACGGCGTGCGAGCGCGGGTCGCGGCCCGGGCTGTCGAATGCGCCCAGCTGCGCGAGGTGGCGCACCTGCGAGAAGCGGATGCCCGCCTTCGATTCGAGCGCCCGGTGCGCCGCGTCGACCAGGGTCTCGGCCCCCAGCAGCAGCACGCCGGGGAGCGCCTGCTCGCCCGCGAAGGGGGCGAACCGTCGCACGGAGGTGCCGACGAGCACCTCCCCCTCCGCGCCGACCCGCACCGGCGCGACGTCGATCGCGATCAGCGGCTGGTCGCGGTCGACGTCGGTCATGCTCAGCTCTCCTCTGCGGCAACGGCGGTGCGGGCGGCACGTGCGGCACGCTCTGCAGCCAGAGTGGCACGGACGTCGGCGAATGACTGGAGCTTGATAAAGCTGCCGTCCTCCCAGACGGTCTCGAGCAGGCTCGTCGCCTCCTGCTCGGGGGTCGCCTGGTCGGTCTGCACGATCTCGCCCGTCGCGTCGCGGTGCAGGGCGATCCGGCCGAGCGCGCTCTTCTTGCCGGGGCCTCCCGTCTTCGGGTCCTTCTGGATGTTCACCGCCTCGCCGTCGATGAGCGCCCAGGTGGCCTTCACCGCGCTGCCGAGGTTGTCGCGGGTCACCATCTGGTAGGTGTAGCTGCCCACGCCCAGCACCACGTTGGTCGAGGCGTAGCCCTTGTCGGCGAGACGCTGGAAGATGCGCTCGGCGCGGTCGAGCGTGATGCTGTCGCCGTAGATCACGCCGATGTGGCTGTCGAGCACCGTGAACCCGGCCTCGTTCACGGTGTGGCCGAACTCCTCGTCGAGCAGCTCCACAACACCGCGGTCGGCGGGGGTGGCCGGCCCGTCGTACTCGACACCGGCGAGACGCTCCCCGGCGATGATGTCGACCGGGTCGCCCGAGTCGGGGCGGATGACGAGCTTGCCGTCGCGGGCCATGATGCGGTCGCGCAGGGCGGGGAGGATCTCGGTGACCACCTTGAACAGGTCGT
>Ga0247810_10000277_pt1 | contig 71392 bp, 69 predicted proteins | sample UWRJL119311C1_FD_179918 | JGI IMG/M metagenome (GOLD analysis project Ga0247810, IMG submission 179918) | Plant litter microbial communities from Arlington Agricultural Research Station in Wisconsin, United States - UWRJ-L119-311C-1 | ecosystem: Environmental > Terrestrial > Plant litter >...
ATGAAAGGGGGCCCAGCAAAAAGCAACCGAAATCTGGCTCTAGTTTCCAGGCACGCAACGCCGTTCGACCCACCCCAGGCCACCAACCCCGAAAAAAACCCCCAAACTTCCCAACTCCCAACTCCAACCACAACCATCACACATCACAACCACCACTTCAAACTCTCCTGCCTGGAGGTGTTTGTCCACCAGCACAACCAGCAGCACTAGACACAGCCCGGCACCTTGAATCATCCCGAACGCTACTCTTGGTGCCTGCGTGCCTCAGCAGCATCTCATGCCCGTTGCAGCCTAGGGCATTGTTCACCTGGCTCGCGAAGAGTTCCCTAGCATGCGCAATCAGGGCTCTATCCATACATGCAACATAGCATGCTTTACTGTACTGTACATCTAACCACTGCTCAAGAGTCATCGCCCTTCCATCACATACGCATTGCGGCTAGCCAGCGTGACCATGGCAGAGACCGAGTAGTCGCAGTGGACCGATCAACACCCTACGATCCTGGTGTGCTATCCTTCTCTTTTTCTAGAAGATTACTGCATGCAGACGCGCAGCCACAGAGCAGCCACACTCTGGACGAGCCACTCGAAAAAGTGAGGCTTCAAGTCCAATAATTAATCCATCACACCTCCCATCAGACCATCACACGCCAACCGCAGCCCAGGACACCACATCATTCCATCCTGGCGGGCGATACTATGAGTAGAAGGCCTTATGGGCCGTGGGATGGTGGGCACACGGATGCAACTGGTTGTGTCCCCCGTACGCGATTCTCCTAGGGACCCCTTCCATCTCTTCCATGATCTGGCGCTGCAGAACATCACGGGGTGACGACGACGCACATTTGTCCGTGTTTTCCTGTACATGTGTGTCGGGACATCGTATGAAACGTCACTGCATCTCCCGGCGCCCGCTGGGAACACACGGCAGTCGCTGGGCAACTCAAACAGCCCTTATTGTCGGGTTGGTGTTACCACATTGATTAGGGATACGAGCATGCTGCTTGTAGTGAGTGCATGGGCGGACTTTTGGTTACGCATGTTTCTAGGACTCTAGGACTCGATAGATCAAGGCACTATAGTTCCTCCGCGCTGTGACGACGACGACGACGTCGAGTCTAAGTTATCACATACGCACAACTAATCGATAACGCGGATAGGCCCGCCAGCTGACAGTGCTTACTTTGTCCACCTATTCCTACTTCCTGTTACTGCTCCCCCATTTCCTCCCGTTCGCCCTCAACACTTGTTGCGACTTCAGGGCGCGGCCTAGCGATAATGGCGCAAGTAGCGCCCCGCGCCCCGTTACAAACGGTTCCAACTCCCGGTTGGAACCTCCAACTAAAGCCTAGGAAGTCCGTGAAGACTTGGGCGAGTTGACTCACCTTGCGAACTTCTCATGGCCACTCCTGTAGACTACTTAATACCAGAATAGGCATAGTGCTGAGGATGACTGTCCATGATTAGATTATCGAAAGAAATCCGCAGCACAGGAACGAAAAGTCCGTGCATCCTTGTCTATCACGATCACAACCTCGATCCAAGCTGACGTCGTCGGCGGCTAACATAACTATTCTTAGGTGCTATTACTGGATTGTTCCAGTCCCTACAGGCGAGTGTACGGAATATCGCAGCACAGCTCTAGTGTCTATTCATACAAATCTTACTCACTCCATGGTCTGGGTATGACTACAGCGATAGATCTGTCATCTCTGAGAGAACTATACCAGTCTGAGTTTCCGGTCAGACCCCACGCGTGCGCGGGTGCGGCTATGGCAGTCAAATACTCAGTTTCTGTATCATTAAACTACCTGTTTGTTTCTATTTCTACTTCTGTTGCTATTCTTACACAAATGTACCTGCTGCCACCCTGGGTGCCTCTATGGGATAGGTGAATGCTGATATGCACTTATACGATTTGGAGGACCGAGATCTGCTGTGGATATCGTGTTGGGTCGAAGATCCCCAGTGCCGAACATTAGACCCTGTCCTGACAACGATGGTGCCTGCGTTAGGCGGGGCTTCACGGATCATGCAGTATGCAGCCGTCCCGGGACGAGCCACGAGGGACCACGCCTACCAGGTGCAGCACTTGGGATGATTTCAGATCAACGTAAAGACATGTGAATCACGACGTATCTGGCCGAAACAATGATGGGTCGATAATGGCTTTTATTGATAACACGCCTCTTCCGTATTTTTGGAGATCTTACTTACTCGTTTGAAGCCTCCAACGTAACAACCAGCCTGGATCAATGCAAGCAGAAAAGGACACTCGTGCCGTTGTGTCAAACCCCCTCTAAAAATATCCTGCGATCCATGGTTTATCCTCCATCCCTAAGATCCAGAATTCCAAGAGACAAAAATTCAAGTATTGTTATACGATGCTGGGAAACAACCAACAGCCCGCGAGTGAAACAAGTTTGTTACACGAAAAGTGAAAGAAAAAAGCATCGTCACTCATTACTCGTCATGATCGTCAATTCGTCAATATCTATAGTGGTATGCGCGGGATAATGGTATCAACTAGTGTTGTCTCGAGTTGAGCCCCATCCTGGCGTTCTTGACCGTGCATCAATGGTCCAAGAAGTCAGCCAGGAACACAGATGCCAGTCGTCCAGAGTTTGTATAAGGGTGTTCATGGAGAGCTTCATTTGCCCTCGAGCCTCTCTGGGCTTTGATTTCTGGACCTGCAACTGTTTGTTAGTTATTATCGTCTCAGCAGTGGTGATTTGATCTCACCATATCTTCTCATTACGTCATCCAGGTCCCAAACAAGCCGCGAAATACCCTCATTCACGGTCTTCCCACGGAAGGCGCCGAGGCCATCGCGGATGGGGTTGCAAGCTTCTTTACCACCTTTCCTTGTTTTGAAGCTTGAGTGAAAGATCTCTTTGCATCGTTCGAAGAGTTCGGTTTGCGTCAATCGCACAAGTTCCTGGAACTTTGCTCTCTCTTTTGTAGGATTGGCATCGTAGTTTCGAATCTGACTTTCGCAGTACCAATACGCAGATTCAAGGGTCTTGTCACTAGAAAATTGTTAGCTGTACTAGATCTGTATCTGCAACAGAGATGTACTACTTACACCACAAGAATCAAAGTGAGCAGGATACTGAAGCTAACTGCCCATTTCTTGTCAATCGCCGTGTTCTTGTTGCTGGTCCACATCATGGTTCCCCAACTCTCAAGTACTTTGAATATGCGCTGCTTTTGGACTTCATAGAAAGCTAGCTTGATTTGTTTCTGTATACAGCGTGATGCAGATCGTGGTTGGAACCTCTCCCGCAGTCGTAGGTGGTGTTCTATCTGGCGCAGCGATGTTTCGTCGAGTCTGAGACTTCTCTCTAAAATTGTCTCTACGACATGTACTTCGAGAACTTGGCGAAGAGGTTCGCACTGGATATGTTAGCATTTGGAAGATGTAAAGCAAAGGAGCACGTACCTCATCTCCAGCGGCCATTCCGGCACTATAAAACGCAGATATTACCTCTAATAACCGTTGTGGGAGATCTGAAGCTTGTCCACTATATGCGATTCTTACATAGTCGTTGGGATTGATCTTTACAATATCCTGCACCAATGCGCAGTACTGCTCTTGCATCTCATGCATCGATGCAAGGGGAATTCCCACAGGCGGGCTTTTCTTCTTGAACAGCAAAGGCTTGTCAGTTCCCTGTGCTAGGGATTGGTGATGATATGCCAGCCGTGAGTTTTCAGAAAGCTGCAGGATGACGGCTCTGGCTTCTAGTGGTTTCCAATATCCCCAGTTCATCTGGACCAACATCTCCTGGGTACCCCAACTCATGACGTTCTGGTTGATGTACCACTCAACTTTTGCCAGCGTAAAACCCGAGTTCAAATAATCCGGTGCCAAAAAGGTTCTCAATGATTCAAGAGGATCATTGAAGCACGGCAACCAGCAGAACCTTCTCTTGCCACTGAGTCGTTCGCATTGCTGACAAGGGGAGCCTGGTGAGCATGGTGAACATTTTATTTTAGAGAGATGACACGCCCAACATGCTTTCGCCTTCCGTACATCGAGAGCCTCCTTCTTCTCTTGCGTGGTCAAGGCACGTTGCCGTCCCCGGTGAAGCTTTGGGCTCGAAAGCCCCGGATGTGCATGAAGAATATGAAAATGCTGATCAGGTTGAGACTGGGGTGAAGCTGAGCTCGCAGGAGGCGAGTCAACGTGAGTCCATGGGGATCCTTCGGAGCGAGGAGACTCATGGGAACGTATGGAACTGCTGGGGTACGAGTTCACTGTCGAGGGAACTAGTTGCCACTCGTTCTCGCTATCTAAGACTGGGCTTGCTTCAGGCACATATATCTCTGGAATGATCTGATTGCTTGGATCTAGTATAGGCTGTCTTAGCAGATAGGTCTCGTATGGTGATCCACGAGCAGGTTCAAATGCAACACCGCCAGCAAGTGCACTGGATCCAAATCCATTATTATGTGCAGATTGTGAGTTCCACGGACTCCGAGACTGCATCGGAGTGTTCTCCGAGTAATCGTTCTGATTTGGTAATGCCTGAACGGTCAATTGCGACCACTGACTTTCATTTGTCATATACTGCTCTTCTAAGCCCCAGTCTGGCATTATAATATCATTGTTAAAGTCACGATCAAATGGGAATACCCCGGGATTGGAATTGGTAGAAGAGGTAGGTGACACATCGTACGAAGTCTGTTTGGTTTGGAAAAAACTTTCTAAACCAGTCACCGTTAGCATTATAGACAAAGGGCGAAGAGAATAGGCAGTAAAATGGCGAGATCGTAGCTAGCCTCAATCACAGGATACTTAGACGCGGTAGGAAAGAATTTGCTAGATGAATGCCATCTATTACATACCTGACAGGGTAAGATCTGGAATTTGGCTGGGTCTCTCCGAGAGATCAAAAGAGTTGGATTCAAGGCATACGTAGTTATCGGAGACTGAAGATGCTGTGGTGTTATCCGAAGGCATGCCCATGCTGTCAAAGCTCCCAAAGCTCCCATAATTACTATTTGTCGGCGAAATGAGATTGTCCATGTCGGTATAGTTGACTGCAGAGGGATCGATTCCTTTTTGCCATGACAATTGGGGAGTGTTTGGGAACGTCGATGGCTCCGGTCCGGATATTTGTGGAGGGAAGGCTGGCTCAACGCTTTGGGGGGAATGCGGAGAGCGGGACGGTAACGTATATGTGGTTGACGAAGATTGATACCACAGCTCAGCAGGGTCTACCTGCTGCGAAGGGTCGTAGCATGTCGCGGACACGGCCTGATATTCATAAAAATCTAACGACTCCGACTTGACGTGCTGGATCGGCGACAGCGGAGCATAAGCATGAATGTTGGATCGCGACGACGTCGTCCCAGGCGGGGGAGCCATATTTGAGCCGCCGGGACCATTTCGATGGATGAGTTTCGGATTGTTATGATAAAAGACTTTTGGATCCCTCCTCTTGCGCACCTTTTGTGACGAGGACGGCCAGTCCGGCCTGATCTGAGAGGGCGTGTTCTTCACCATGCTAGCTCAGATCCATAATCCAACCACCGCGACAACGACGGTAGTGTAAACGATATTTGACGATCCAGGCGGGCATCCAGCGCTTCAGAACCGATGGGATGTTGTACTTTTTGGCCACTGAGTCTCTTTATCAGTGTGCTCAACGGTGATTGCCTAATGAGTGCGGGGATGAAGCTTGACGGATGGAGGTTGGCAGCTCGACAACGACCGACTGTGAGAGAGTTGAGAAAAGCAGAGCCGCGAGTGTGGGTGATGGTGGGTTTGTTTGCTGGCAAAGCTGCACCGGATCGATGACCAGATGACCGAGTAGGTAGTACTGTAGGGGCAGCAGCTCCTCCATGCCATGTCATGCCGCTTCACCACCCTTTTTCTCACGTATCCTCTGCCTCCGCGAACCATACATACCAGACTTACTTTATGCTTGTTACTCGATTCTGGCGACCGAGTACTGGTGGATCGCTGGTGGGCGAATGAACATGCTGGAGGGAAGCAGTGCTTGCATGCACCGCCGACGCATTGGATCCCACTGATTGGGTTGATATAAGAGCCCCGGGTCGCATAGAAGTACGGACTAACCTTAAACCATCAAGCCATCTTCCACCACATCCCACCCAAAAGTACACTACATACAGGACGTACAGGACATACATACAAACTCATCAATCACATCAGTCACATTTGTTAATCACGTCCGACGCTATCCACTGCTGGGCATACAGGACATACATACATAATAGGCTTGCCAATTACGAGCTCGCTACTGCTATGGCTACCACCAGAATCGGCAAATTCACATATCTCGCAACGACTCCGCCTCCATCACCTACAGAACGGCCTTGAGAACAGCCCATCCGCCGCCTCTGGATGTCCGATACTAACCTCACCATTTGATGGTTACCTGCGACCGTCGCTCAACGACGACAGGCTGCAGATTAATCTAGTTTCTGATTCGCGACTCTCACACTGAGCCGGAAAGGAGATTGCAGCTAATCTTGAGATGTCAGCCCTGCCAGAGTCTTGGCCCTACCTTCTATCCCCTCAAGCACAAGCCTAATGCAGTGTTGAAGTGACATTGCCAAAGGGTCACCCAGTTTCCAAGTCTATATAGGTTATCCCATATTGCAACTGCATCTCGGTGTCTAGATGGGAGTTAAAGGGAAAATAATTAGGTTTGATTTCAACTACCATTCACGCGTTCATCGTGACGATCCCATGTTGGTTGTCATTATCCATTACGTTGCTTTACCAGTTTTACCATTCTCTGACCTCTCCCTTGCTATGCTCCCTACATTCTGACCACCAGTGACTGTTCCGCAGTTCCCTAGAAGCTCAGCTATGAATCATGTTCAGTGCGATGCGCCTACGCCCTCGGCGCGCCATGCATTATCGCTTTCATTCTGCAATAACGCAGATGTCACTATCGGTGCTTGATCATGATTTGTCTCGGGCTCTTGGGCGTTGAGGGGCATGTCCCGGTATGGCTCTTCTGAATCACCTGCTTCGATCAGTCTCGGATTCCCCCGGCTTTCTGCTCTATGCTCTCTATCTTTTCTCTTAGGCCAGCTCGTCCATTTAGACTGATTAGTGAGAAGCAATATGATAGCCAACACCTATACATTGTCAGGTCAAAAAGTTCCCGTGGGCGAACACGAAATACCTTGACGATGAACACAACAACAGCCACGAGCAAAAACAGACCAGCGGTGACCTGCGTAGCCTTTCTCCAGTCTCCGGCGCAGCTCTTTGTTCTATCAAGTGTTGAAGAGCATGGGGAAGCGGTATGTTCAGTGAATGGCCACGCCCGATCCTTCACAGTACGATAACCACAACACTCAAATGCATTCTGGATATCTCGAATAGCCTTTGCATTCCGCACAACATAAAACTGCTGCCATTTCTCGTTGAGAGCACAGTCCAAAAAGCTAGGCGGGAGGATGTAGGTTAACGAAAGTGTTGCGACTATAGTCTCGTAGATGAGCTGGAAGCCAATGACGCCGATAAGAGGGATAGTAAGTTGTTCTTGTTCCTTTCCGACTGCCCGCTTGATGAGACCGTTCGCACCTCGAGTGGAGATGCCCGTGATAAGCGGAAGGACGACCGTAAAGATCCCAAGAGCTTGAGGGATAGGAAGGGAAAGTGAATGGATTTGAGAGAAAGCATATCTATATTTCATCAGACATCAATATCACGTTCGGAAGGGCGCCTACCCAGCAACGACAGTCACAGTAATGAGTAGCTGGAATTCAAACTACGGTTAGCTGGCTCGAGCAAATACTGTTGCTGTGGTGGCTCACCAGTGGGATCGACCAAGTCATAAACTTTGCAAGAGACGACATTATGTTGAATATCACAGAGTGAATTTCAGAAGAATGATGAAAAAGCAGCTCGATGATCAAGCCTGATGGTGCTTGTTCTCATTTATATGACTACAAAAAACAAACATAAGTATCAGATATAAAAACCAACGATAGAGCGCGATATATATTGTTTGGCTCATGTGTGACCATCAGACTGCGGGGAAGCTCCAGAACAAGCAACGTCATATTGCAACGGGAAAAAAGAAAACTCATTCGGTATCGTCTACACGAACAGAGAGTAGAGTTCCCTCCAGCACTGCTTTGTTTTGAGGTGCGATAAGAAAAGTCTATAGATGTGAATTCGAGAAAGTAATGGTAGATTCGCCCACCTCCTTCCCGCATAGGCAAAACCCGAAGCTAGCCCATATTTACAACACCCCGCCATCCAGCCGTGTCGTGTGAGAGCGAGCCAGCCCAGCTTCCTTGTATTTTCTATCGCATCTCAAACTTACATTCCCATACCACAACTCCACTTCCTCTCGCTCCACCACCAGACAGCTCTTCTTGACTTGTTCAAAGTCCAGAAACAACACTTTTCCTATAGCTACCGGCAGACGACTCTCAGCAGGTCAGGCAGGCATTTGTGCCCGTCAATCAAAACCGCAACCATGCAGGCCATGCCAGATTCGCGCCAGCAGAGCTTCGAAGAAATCTACGGGCCCCCCGAGAACTTCCTCGAGATAGAAGTACTGCCTCCCCTCCTGCTCCCCTTGCTTCCTCTTGCTCAAACATCCCCCTTCTAACCAAACCCGCTCGGCCAGGTCAAGAACCCACGCACGCACGGTATCGGCCGCTCCATGTACACGGACTACGAGATCCTCTGCAAGACCAACATCCCCGCCTTCAAACTGCGGCAGTCCAGCGTGCGCCGCCGCTACTCGGACTTTGAATACTTCCGCGACATACTTGAGCGGGAGAGCGCGCGGGTCACGATCCCACCCTTGCCCGGAAAGGTCTTTACGAATCGCTTCAGCGACGATGTGATCGAGCACCGGCGAGAGGGATTGCAGCGGTTCATGCAGATCGTGGTGGGACACCCGCTGCTGCAGACGGGGAGCAAGGTGCTGGCGGGATTTGTGCAGGGTGAGTTGATGCTTGTGGTGGAGATATTCTGGCGCTGGAGATAGTTCTCCGGCAGCCTCACGTATCTGTTGGAACGATGGGAGTGTAGATGTTTATGAGATGTGGAGAAAATGCTAACAAACGCTCGTGCCAGACCCAAACTGGGACCGCAATGCCTGGTGAAGGTTCTCCAACGCAGATACGAAACACCACGGCCCACGAAAACTCCAGAAAAGACCGCCGCTAGTTGAGAGTATGATCAACCATGACCTGTCATTGCTACGAAGAGCCCGTACGATATGATATTCTAGAAGAGATCTGAATTTGGGGGAGGATAGGTAGTGGGCAGTGAGCGGGAGGCTATTTTATTGTTGTTGTGCTACATATCCATGTTCACAGGCGTTCAACGGAGCTGGTTTCTCTTCTTCTTTTTCTGTCGATGAATACGATCGTCATAAGCTTGGAGGAGGCAAAAGTCTAGTTACTTTCCGGCGTGTTAATACCAGAGAGAAGGGGCTATATATTATGCATAAGCGAGACTTCCAAACCACACATTTTTTTGTCACAATGATAACAGCAGCTGAAGAAGCAGTTGTGGTGATGGTCATTAAGAGTGTGGTATTTACGTAGCCGTCTATCTGTGGTGTGACCGTTTTCGTGTCAGTCAAAGAACTAACGCCTGTTATACATCCATTTTCTAGTACAATTTTGCGAGATTTCTTCGTCTCATCCAGAGTGTGCTGCGTTGAAGGTTGATATACAGAAGCAATACAAAGCATGTATTTTATACAGCCGCCCCCGGTCCCTTTCTTTCCTGGTGTTGTACAAGTTGTCCGTCCGTGGTTGCCCTTCCCTATACCCATAAAGGAATGTTCATTCTTTGCGTTGAGATTATGTTGGTGGTGCGTGGAGTAGTTTCAGGATGCCTTCATACATGCCGAACATGATAGCGGCGCTAGGCACGGTCCGAAGGAGGTGAGGTGTGAGGCCACCGTACAGGGCCACCATGCCTTCTTCTTTCCACACTAGCTTGAAGCATTGGATCAGGCCGGTGTATTTGGGATGGCCGTTTTCCATGGGTGCTAGACGCAAGCGAGTTCGAGCGACCTAAGAAGATATGTCAGTTTCTGAAAGTTTACAAGATGAAGAAATTGGACGTCGCAGGAGCTTACCTCATGAGGATACGTCCCCAAAGCGGCCACAAGTTTCGCACTTCCAGCAGCTCCAATATATCCCGTCCAGTCTAACGTCATATCCCACAGGTTCTTCTCCCTCCCGCTCTTCACAATCCTCTCCTCTCTCCGCACAAGCCCCTTCTTCATCTCCTCATACAGCACCCACTGCAATGCACTCTCTGTGACTCCTAAATAACTAGCCGTCATGCCTTTGTACAGCCCCGGGATCCCCTCTTGCCGCACAACCTGTTTTATACAGTCCCACGAATTCTTGTACCGCCGCGTTGCTAGCCCTCCGGTCTTTTCGACCACATTCTTGTCCAGCTGCAGCCTCGTCTTGATCAGCCAGATCGGGTTTGTAACCGTAGACGTAACCACGCCTGCCAGAGCAGCCGCACACAACACCACCCAGGCAGATTCCTTGCCCTCATTTCCATAATCCGCAATGATCCTCTTTCCATTACCCACCACATAAAAATTTATGCTCCGGGCAGGTACCACTCCTATCAGATTGGGCCCCAGACCTTTGAATAGTGCTCTCCATCCTTCAACTCTGTGCACGCTACCTAGTATCTGAAACGTCTCGCGGAAATGGAGAAGGCCGCTGCGAAAGGGGGACAGGTGGGCGTGTGGAGAGATTCCTTTAGAGAGACGGGCTTGTGCGAGTTGGGCTTGGTAAAAGTCGGACTGGAGACGGGTTTTGAGAACATCGAGGGGCGCGGTCAGCGTTGCTGCTGTCATACCTCCCACTCTGTAGGCAAAGTATTAGATTGTATATCAAAAAAAGGGTAGACAACGAAAACGTACCCTCCTGCAACAAAATGCGCCCATGATTTTGCCACGGGCACAGGCTTCGATGCTATCTGTGATACATATTGTGTTTGCGTAGGACCGACTTCACCTGTTTCGCGCGACTGGAGGAGATGTGTAGGAGTTGGAGGGCGGGATTGCTGATGTGTAGGTGGTTGTACCGGTTGGGTATTCATGAAGAGAATCGAAGAGAACCGTAGGTTCCCTCGTATTAAGAGTCTATAGATGGAAAAAGGATAAAGGAAAGTATTTTCATGTCACGCAAGAAACAAGGCTGGTATAAGTGTCCAAGATGGCGTCGTGAAGAAAAGGAGATGCGGCTTGTGAAAGATGGACTTTTGGATGACGCGAATAAGTATATCGATTTCATTCATGTTCACCGAAATCTTTTTGTGGGGCCGCTTGCCATGCATTGGTGCGGAAGGATCCGCTTCAGAAAAGGGGGAATTCAATAAGCGGCTGTTTACACATGCATCTCACCAGATACATCACCAAAGATCTTTACACATCTTAGAATAATTTTCTACTCACGCAGCTAGGAAAGTAGGATGAGTTGGCTGGGTACACTCCATCAAATGCGTCAATGACAGTAAAATATACCAAAAAATCCTTCAGTCACGCTCTCCTATTTGTTGCAATTAAGTAGCTATTCATACACATAAGACTCCCGTTGAAGACAAGTCGTGCCAAAGCAGATATTGCGCCTCTACTCCAAAGAAGCAACTACAAACGCGAAATGTAACCAATGCAGCAAAATAATTATCCCAATGCCATAGCTCTCCATTTAAAACTTACTCTCCAGGAGTAGAAACAACCCGAATTGTAGTTTCGCTGGCCGATTGGAGATTCGAGTCGATCTTTCCATCCTTTGAGTCCCTAACCACATTCTTGGCCTTGCTAGACTTCCCTAGAGATACTCGTCTCTTCACACTTTTAGGACTTTCTTCTGCGACAATAGTCAAGCTCGAGTTTCTCGATGATAATTTAGTTTGACTTTTGCCATATTTAGTCATTGCGTTGGCCTTCATGGTCTTCTTTGGAGTGGAGACCTTGCTCTTCGACTTCAAGGCATTGCGTGCGCTGAGAACAGTTCGCTTAACGGCTTTGGCTCCTTTAGAAATTGTTATACTGGCGGCGGATGAAGCTGACCTCTTGATCCCCTTGGCTTCCTTGATCTTCCTCTTTTTTAGGCTTGGTGGAGCATCTGAATCACTTTCTGGATCGAAAATGTCCTTGGCCTTTCGCTTTAAGGGCTTTCCAGTTCTGACAGATTTTATGATTCCTTTAGCTGCCTTGATCTTTCTCTTCTTGGGAGTTGGAGCGTCTGAATCATCATCCCCAGCAAGAAGCTCCTTAGCCTTCCTCTTGACCGCCTTGCCAGCTTTCACGGCGCCTTTTACAGCGTCTTTGATGGTTTCCTTGATAGGCTTCTGATCCTTGGGCTTTGGCCCTAGAACTCCTCGACAATTCTCGCTCCCACAACGGCATTCTTGGACATTTTTCGCGGAGAATGGATCGAAATTGTAATCATAGGTCAGCTCGTCGCCTGACATGATAGGATTATCTCCAGCAAACAATGCCATGCGAGGTTTGCCGCCTACAATCCATTTCACCATACGACTATTAGGCTTGCAAGAGTGATTGACAAAGCGAGCGATACTGCCTTTTGTTGCGTCAATAATCATGTTCTGATCAAATGACATCAGGTAGTAGCACTATTTCATATGTATCAGTAATTGAAAATGCAAATCATCTTATCAAGTCTTACCTCATTGTCCTTGTAGTCCTCATTCATACGGCGATCGCATTCATCTTCCGTAATAATCTCACCAGTGTACTCAACGATTATCTGATGAGGGTCGAAGCAGCGATTGCTACGAACTCCATACCCACGATCCGCAGTCTTGATCACTTCGACACCAATTCTGTACTTGCCACCTCCCCTGCGGCGTTCTTGGAGATCAGCAAATGCACGATTTGTGCAGTGTCCACGACCAGCGCCGCAATTAGTATCATCACACTCGTAGAGCATGATTCTGTTTTGGCAATCAACGTCACATCCACCGTGTGGAGTGCAAACACATTTTGAGAAAAAGCTGTCAAACAATTTTGTCTTCTTCCATAAGGCTCCTGCCTCGCCGACGAAGCGGTCTAAGATTGTTAGTGATGGTAACTTTTAGTATTTAGAATATACGTACTGGTAGATGTCTTCTTCCATTCGTCTGGCTTTGGTTGTCCTGGGGGCAGTGGCGAGCAGACATCGAATGGTAGCTTAAAGTTCCGGCCAACATGCAACAGTCGCTGGCCATGCCACATTGGAAGTGGGAGAATGCCTTCGGGTTTGTATGGTGCGATTGAGTCCATTTCTTTTCGATCTTGACCTTTGAATCCATTGAACCAATCCAGAGACGGAGAGTCCTGTCCAGCATATAGACCCTTGTTGAGCCATATCTTTCGTCTTTTGCCATTGATTCCGGTCCATTTCGGCGCCTCATCCTTTACCTGCTTCACCACTTCCTTGGCCTTTTCCTTTCCCTTCTCCTTCTCCTTGGCCTTTGCTGCCTCTTCTGCCTTTCTTCTCTTGCTGGGTGGCTCGTTGACAACTAACTTTCCGTTACTCCATACCTCAAGGAGAACTGGCTTAGTTTCTATCTTAGCAAATTCTGGGGTATCTGCCAATCTTTGGAGCTCTCGTTTTGCTCTAGTGAGCCCATCGTCAAGCTTCCTCTTTCCAAGATTCTTTCCTAAGACAAGTTTATTGGTAATGTTTTCAATCTTGTTGCTTGTAGAGGATCGAGTGGATTTTCGCCGTTCAATATCTGTTTGCTTAGCAGATTTCTTCGGGCTACGAGAGCTGCCAAGGTCCAGCTGGCTCTTAGACTTGGGTAATGCCTTTACAGACCAACTCAAATCAAGAGCATCGATTCCAGCGCTGACGAGCTTTTTCGCATCTTTCTCTACCGTGGTAGTGGAGGCATTCGCAGATGCGAAACCATCGACTAACGTATTTCCAGAAATAGTTCTGCGACGCGTCTCATCCTCGTCAGCCGACTGTTTTTGGTATCTCTTGGGTGCATGTATTGCGGTGCCGGCTAGAATCTTGACGTTGTAGGTGGCAATGCTGTCGCGCGTACGAATGCTGCGCCGGCTAGATTCGACCGTCGGTGTTGATGTGCCCACTTCCTGCTTAAGAGAGGTTGACGAAATGCTAGCACTATCCCCAAGGCTAGTTGGAGGAGTGAAAGACTCCGACGCGTCTCTTGGGATTGAGAACTCTGAAGAAGTCACGGAAGGGGACACCAGCGGGCGGTGCTCAAGCGGGTCATAATAAGATTCAGCGACGAAAGGACGCGTTGTTTCGAGATCAGGGGGGGCTAGAGGAGCCTCCTCTCTGTTGAGAAGAGATGCAAACATTGCTCTTGGGGTTCAATGTCGCGTGAAGTGGTAAAATAGTCAAAGAGACAGTGGTGATTGTTGGTGATCTGGATGGAACGCGACAACGGGTAGACGACAAGGGTGGGCTAGTGGGACGGAGAACCAGGTTTCTCTTTCTACCAATGCTCCTACTTTCCAGAACCCACAAGCAGTCAATTCAGGATCAAAGAGCTGCGTGAAATAATTGAATGAATGTGTGCTTGGGTGGATAGGCTTTGTTGTGGTTGCGGGGAAGTGGTGAAGGATGGAACGTAAAAAGGTGGCTGGATGAATCGCAGAAGGAAGTAAATAGCTGTTCCCTTGGTCCAATCACCTCTCAGCAATTTGCGTTCCTCCACAACGAGCCGTGAATGAGACTGACCGGTGTGCTGTCGGCGAACCTGACGGGAAGTTGGGTTCACCGTGGACAGGGTAGTGGTATAGTAGATTCACGACAGCCGTAAGTAGTAAGTAGTAAGTAGCGTTCGTACTCGAGAGGAACAAATGGATCGTTGCGTTGCGTTGCTCGTGTTTGGGCGAGGTGGCCTTGATGTTGTTGGGTTGGGTAGGGTCGGTTTCGAAGCGGGCGTTTGTGCTTAGAAGGGTGCAACGTAAGGGGGAAGGAAAAGGGCAGGCTGACTACGTGAGGCCGAATGTGCTTCTATAGCAGTTTCCCGTTTATCATATTTCACTCCAGTCTAAGAGGTGTCCCCGTTGTGGATAGCTAGCCGAACGGCAATGCAGTCTGTTGTGAGTGAACTACTCCTTCGCATTGCTCTCTACGTCTCTCATATGACTGCAATTCACGAATTGCATCCTCTTGAAATGGGTGGCAATCAAGCACAGTCAAATTGCTACTCTATATGCAAGTCAATCCGGTAGGAGGTATGAGTGTTGCTTTGAAACTTGAAGTCCAAGAACTTCATTCCTGACAATTGAATATCTAGCTTAGTAGCGAGCAATGGCACCTCGTTACGTACCATTCTTTGTAAAAGGATTTCTTTGAGCCATCCTCAAATGATTAATATATAATATGGTAACCTGCGAGCTATAGACATCTGTTTCCGTAGAAGTGATTGTGTCTCTAGCGGTCCGCCACACAGCGAAGGTCAGCTCCCACTAAACACTTCAAATTTTCACAAGTACTGCAAACTCCAACAATAGCCATTTCTCGGCAAAACGTTTAAACGCACTTGTAGCTTGCCTAGAGTTTACTTTCAGAAAGTGAAACTTGGTCGGTGGCAATTAACCCCGCCGTAACAATCATGTTCTGCATCCCTTCTACACCTGGCCTTGGCGAGGCGTTTCGATATCCCTACTCCATAGCCATTAGCTGAACCATTTATTTGCTTATTCTCTCAGGCGAGTAGAACACCAGAATTATCAATTGTAGTGATCCTGCTGCCTTGGGTGGCTTGTGGTAGATTTGAGACATTAATGGTAGAATGTTCTGGTGATCGTCGCACTCACTAAGCATACCTATCAAAACCACCCTGGAACTGGCCGGTCCCTCCACGATTTAATCCACAGGATCCATAACCTAACTGTTAATTTCTGCATTTCAAAATCAGTTCTATAAGTAGTCACAAGAAAAATAGCGCAGGCACAATCCTTGATATATTGCGCCAGGTTTCGCCAGATTCAATGGACATGGTAGTGTACGTTTCATCAAATTTTTCGCTACAACTAAATGGACCTAGCCAGTATGTACAGATTAGCCTAAAGAGAACAGAACTTGCAATAACTATACAGAGGAAGCTATCTTGCCTTACAGACTATGATAAGCAGCAACAAGTAGGTCGTATGCTAACATTATGTGCGTGATTGATCAATTTTAAAGGCTATTAGACATCTGTCGTTATTTTTGATCTCACGACACGCGCAACCTCGAAAGAACGGTAAGGATAATAAATAAATTAAACAATGCATACTCGAAGAACGAGCTAGAGAAGTGCCTTTCATGATAAGTGACTTTTAGAAACCGCTACCTCGGGGCTTTCTGTGTTTCACAGATATTTTCACAGGCAACACCTGTCTATCATCCGACACGTTCTCCGACTTGTTAAACCCCAAACAACATTAGCTTACTTTAGAGATCCCAAGAAATACGTAAAGCTTCCAGGTTTTCAATTGTCGTACTTCGGGGGCGTCTCATCATTCTTTGGTGCCGGAGAAAGAGGGACTTGATCATCGTCCGCAGTTATTGAGCAACACATCTAATAATTACCAAATGGTGGATGTTATAATCAAAATAGTATTTCTACCTATGGGTATTCTTCAGCTTGCCGTATGTACATTATAGAGAGGTGACAGTACCTCCATTCGATCTCAATCAATACGTGTTGGAAATGAAGTACATGCAGATGGGAACATGCATGGTACAAGCATTTTAGCCGTGACATTTTGTTGGCCACTTACCAAAGCACAGGATTGTCTTTTGATACGAGGTAGTATATACGCAGTGAAATCAGATCATCTAGACTCATGTCTATACCTACTCCAGCATACCGAGCGAAAACGGTCCCATAAACAGGCTCAAGGTCCATTGGCTATTTGCTGAATCGAAAGCATCTGATTCGTTCCTTCTGAGGTCTCTGCAGATAATTCAGTGACGGATATCATCATGAAGCTCATTCCGGCTGAAGCTTACATCCATACATATATACAAGGGGCAAGGCAGCACGATTGAAAATTGTATATGGGTCTTGTCTGATAATGAAGACAATGAGATATTTTGAGTAGAATCCACGATTAAAATTGACTGGACTTACCATTTGCCATGCCAAAATTGAAATACGCTGGGGAAGAAAATGTTGACGTGAAAAGCATCGAAGCCATCATCATAGCCAAACCAACCAAATTGACAGCAACGATTAATACCCATAAGGATGATGACTTATTTGGAGAGGGCTGGCCACCACTAGATGGCCTATAAGGGTTGCCGGTGGCTAAAAGGTGTCACATCTCTTTGACGGTAAGATATAACCAGCAGCCCTCAGCTCCATTGCTCTACAGTTGGAGATATTGGAAAGTCAAAATTTGTTTAAATGTGTGATTGGGTAGGGAGAGCGGTAACCGTGATTATGAACTTTCATTCGCGGCACGGAGGAAGTATATATTTGTATATCGGATTTGGATATATAGAATTTGGAAGAGAAAGAGATGGAGAGGTACCACCAGTGAGTATATAAGAAATGCAACTTTCGGTACTCATCATTTGTAAACCAAAGTCTCAAGCATGTTGGAAATCGTTCAAAAACTCTCAACAAACCACAAATAAGCAGATGACAAAAAAGAAAGGTACGAATTGTAAACGAAACCAATGTCATACATCTCAACTTAAAATCGGTTGCTTACATCAGATATGAAAATGTTTGTTAATTACTTTAGGTCTTGTCGGAATTTCTTCGGAGCTTCTTGCTCATTGATCTATGATTACTCATTCACAAATTACTTTCTCTTCCTCGCTGAGCTATTCTGGACCAAATCTCATTAGGATTAGGACATATATACACTAAACTTCACTCATACCTAGGAGAACTTTCTCGTGGAAGACATAGAACCAAGAGTACTAGTAGCGAAAGCACCAGATTGGGAGAGTTAAGCTCTTTCCTCTTTCTTCGCCCCTATGAGACGGGAGATCTTTCATTTCTTGGATATCTTATTATAAGGACATTTCTCGTTGTCAGCATGTTGGTGAAAGGTACATGGCGGCATATCTCTTGGATGGGGTACTTCGATCCCGTTTTTCTGTCTCATCAATGCAAGCACATCATGGAGGAGATCAAAGGTGGAGGAAAGCACCTTCTGGAGGTTCTCGTTGCTCCATAGTCCGCTAGTGCTATCAGTATTTGTAGTCAGGATCAGATATGCACAAGTATGTGCTACATATAGTCTGATTTTCGAAGCTTGACGTGTCTTCTCGTAGACCCACTTATAGTGAGAAGGAAGGAAAGATACACTTCTGCCTCTCTGATTATCTACGATGAGATCCATAGCATTGTCCATGAGTGGTACCATACCGTATTTTTCGGCGAAAAAAAAAAGCTTTGTGAGGAGAACAGAGATGAAGCGTTCTGGTGATGGCGTTGTGTCAACCGTGCCGCGATAAAGCCAACCAATGAAGACCTCAAATGCATTTGGGTCATCCTCAGGTAAATATTCAGCAAGCCTTGTACTTTCTAAGAAGCCATTATCAAACATCTTCTTGAAAATTTCCGAATTCTGACATAGAACGGCCTTGTGAATGCTGTATTTTCTCGCGGCACTCCCGCTACCAACGGTAATGGTAACGATTTCTAATCCGAGTTGCCTTTATACGACGTGAGACAGAGTGCAATATTTTATTCAAGGGTGTCAAACATACCGTGCAAAGGGGACTAGCTCATGTATCCCTACTTCCTCCTCTTTAATATTCGACACAGGCATCTTACGATTTTGGTTCTGGAGACTAGGGATAAATCAGCATTCCCAGTTCAGGGCGGCGCCATCAGTTGAACAAACTTGAGAAGTACGTCTATTGGTACCGGATTGTGGTATGTAGTTGCTATTGCTCTCGTTCGGTTGTTCAAAGGAAGGTGGACAAACGGGAAGGTACTCGGTTCGAATTCTGGACATGCTTCAAAATCTCCAAAAGTGATTGAATCACTTCAAAACAGAGCTTGTTGAGGTGAATTTGGGAATTGGGACAGAAAAAGTGGTTATAAGTGAATTATTGACGAGATCTAAATTCATATTCAATATTATTTACCAATGCATAGCTTTTAGTTTTGACACTGCCTGCATTTAATATAACTCGCCGATAAATGTTAGTGAGGAAATATCCAGTGGCTCGATCAATTACATTTCAATTTTTTACAATTCCTGGAGATTTTGTACTGACTCACTTCCATATGACGTCTGATCTGGATATATTTGTAGGTAAAGCTCAGATCGTCAATCACCAGCAATTCAAATTTTAGAATATGCCTGCCAAAAGTGTCAACACTAATGATAGTCGAAATGGCAATCTATTACACATTCCTAGTCATAATCAGTCGGTTGCCACTTGTCTGTCTTTTGAGATGATGCCAGGTTATCAAGAAGCGGCATTTATTTGATGTGGCGACGCAAAATGTATTTAGATTAACTTCTCATCACTTTCTCAAAGTTCATTCTCGATCCTAGAGGTCACCTCTGTTAATCGCGCAGCATACTTTGCACAGGCATGCGAACTTCTTCCATCTCCTAATCTTCGAATTCAAAAGCAAATCTGGAGCTTCCACATTTTGCATGTAAGCCAAGGTTATGAAGTTATACTGCCACTGAATAAACATGCGTTGCGTTAGGTAAATTATTCGTACATCTTTTCAGGCAAATAATCGATTGTTGAATCGAATTCATTATTTTTGAATGGAGCGAACACATAGGGGTTTCACAAAAATGTCTTCTAGTATCTGTCTTAGGCTTCAAAAGAACAAATGTCTGGCAACATATTCCCATGGGCAGCATCTCTACGTCTTAGTGTCATGTGAAGCATTCAATTCTATTGTTTCTAGAAGATTTGCTAAAAATGTAAGATGTAGCAACAGATGATCCTGAAAAAACAAACTCATTATAAAACACAGTAGTCACATCCCAGTTCACAAGTCTATTGGTTTGAAACTTTGTTGCAATACTCTTTCTAATTCCCTCCCGTTTTGCAACCAAGGCTTTTATGCCAGCCCAGCTAAGCGACAAGACACTTCTACATTGCTCGTCCACTAGCCTTCTTATATTTACCATCTATCTACTCATTATTTAAGGCTTTTAACATGAGAAACCATGTTATTCAGAGGATATGAACGTGGTAGCGATAGATCGTTACGTGCCTCTGCGATATTAATGTAGAGTGATGAACGCTAAACTCATTATCAAGATCAGTCTTTGGGATAAAAAGGAAAAAAAAACGGCAAAATTACCCTGGGTATCCACAGTTTTAGGTAATAGCTACTTGTACTATGAAATGGTAAGATACATATTGTGATTTGGATATGTAGTTGGTCTGGCGGATGGGGAAATGATGGCTGCTTAGCAGGTTGCCGAGCCGAAAGATACCCGATTTAATAGCCGAACATTAGCCGACTAGGATCGAGTGATCGATGAACTAGTTGTGAAAGACAAGTTCTAGACTCTACTTTCTTTGTATGGGATGCTAGAAAACTAACTAGTTGAGCTCATGTCAGCTTTAATTCAACAGAATTAGGGCTTGTAGGTACTGAAGACGTGTATGCCAATCAATCAATGCATGCCACAAAACTCAATTCTGAGTTAGTTCCTGAGAACCTAATAATCTAGTAAGGGAAACCTAATCAAGCCTAGGCGAGTATGCAAACAGACTTAGTCAAATAGCCTTTCGTGTTTATCAAAATGGAACTACTTTTTAACATGCCAGTCTTGCAGTTTACTTCATACGTCAGTGGTAGGATGATTGCGATGCCTATTCGTCCTTACGTACTAACAAATGAACCAACAGACTGAAATAGAATTTCACAAATACTGATTGTGGAAGCCACAATGTACTGATGCTATATACTTGCGGCTATTAAACACGGGAGGCTGGTACTGTACCCGACTCAGTAAATGACGGCAAGATACGAGGGTTCAAACATCATGGATTGAACATACGTTGTAATCATACGTTACAATCATATGTCATGATGAGAGGGAAGTAATTATTGAGCAGAGGAGTACTGTGGGATGATGCCTAACTACAGTAGATACTTTTTTTTTATAGTAGAACAAAAGCATTAGGTCGAATTTGGGTGATCTCCACTTAGGCCCTACCTACGTCTCTAAGACCGACGACAGATCAAACCCGTACGCAGCGGAAATCGCTAGGTAAGCCTCTATTGTAGTGCCCTGGCTTTATTCACTCACCCGGTTGTGAAGACTCTCAGATTCAACCTTTCTGGATCAACATTGAAGTAAGCGAAATGCCCGGGGAAATCAAACATCAGCGACGCGAGCCGGAACTCTACGCCCAACTGTAGCTAGCTGAGCATATTACAATTAGACTTTGTGCTTGTCCTGAGTAAATAAACCGTTACAAAACTTGAGCAGATTATTCTAGGGAATTTGCCGTAGACAAGGCAGGGTACAAAATACGGTAAGCCGCTACAGCTCCCATACTTGTGGAAACAGTTATCATGGACATGGGAAAACTAGTGACGTGGGTTTTTTCCTTTCTCAATGGAAAATTCCGTATTCTGGAATTTAAGCAGCTGAATCATTTTGATCATCATGAGAGCCTGCGCGTTTTGGTGACCTCACGAAAATTATCAGCCACTGATATGCAAAATGCTGAAAAGTATAACAGTGGATTGCTACAAGCTAACCCAGCATAGAGAGGTAGACGTGGGGTAAAGTGGAGGTAGGTCTTCTGGGTCGACAATTGCGATGGAGTAGATTCATGTAACCTAAAAACCATTCTTCATATTGACTGCAAAGTATTGGAGTACCGTCCTACACCATTCACTGCTACCTATCCGTGAGCCGGTCTTCTTGTACATAAAAATAAATGAAAAGTTATGCCATATACTTTGGGGTATATTCATTCGGACACGGAATTCTTTGACATCCGTGCCAGGATGATGTCTCTTGGCAACATATGACACTTGGGGACAACCAAGGATTCCAAGAACACACCCAAGGAGTAAAGATATTCGCAAATGGGAAAATAGCAGGCTGTTGAAGCGCGCTATCGTTTCTACGCCTGTGCAGAGACCTCCTTTTCGTCCTTCAACACGCAAGCTCCAGCACACGTGGTCCTCAGGCCGCTCTATATCCGGAGTCGGCTAGCTAGGGAAAGTTGTCCAGCGAACAAGTCGATAAGAGCGAGGCCGCGAATTGGAAGCCTGGTAGACTGGTTGAGTAATGCAGCGTGCGTGGTAATGAGCCCATCAGGGTATCTCTCTATTCAGCAAGCTGGCAGCAAGCATCTGCCCCAAAACCCATGGCCCCAGAGTAGTTGCAAAACAGCCACTTGCCACCAAAATTATGGAAAACGGCGACGGTAAGGCCATTGACCAAATTTGGAAATTGATTCCGAATACAGTAAACGCATGTTGGATTTCCTCTTGTAGGCGTCACTCTGTTTTTTCTTACCAAACTTCATGATCGCACGAGATTCGTTGAGGCTCGGTTCCGCACTCGGGAATCGGGCTTTAAGCAGCTGCTATTGGCAAACCAGAATCATTTCACCAGCCAAGCTTCGTGACATTCAGTATAGATAAGCGCCACGCAGCATGGACGACGGTACAGTAACAAATGGCATTGGATTACGCGCATGCGAAATTACTCTTGTTGGCTGGCCGGTGTTCGTTTTGATTACTTGTACATATTTCAACTCCGCACTTCGCTAATCCATGGCATACCCCGAATACCGTACGTAGTACGAGGCACGCGGGGATGCAGATGCAGATGCACCACAAGGGGATTACACAGAGTACATCACTGCAGGATGGAGTAACGAGGAAAAGGGCTCTGCGTCTAGAGTGACTGAGTTGGGGGTTGATATTAATAATAATTCTCTATCCCTAATGCCACGAGATTCCTGAACGCCAGACCAAGCAAAACTCCCCCAGCTGCGCCTTTTGCAATTTCTAGGTATTCCCAATATCAACATGAAGCAATACTTATGTACGAATTGTTACACACAAACTCTAATCAAGAAAATTCGTAAAACGTATATGATAGCCAAACTCGGCAACGTTAAGCAGCTACACGATGGTATAGATGGCATTAGGCCACTAATTAGTGCATCCAGCGCAAGCAACCAGAGCCTTACGCCATTCTCATTTGGAGCTCATAATCACTGCCAAACATGATGTTTTCCATGTCATACCCAGTGCTGCAATCCAACATGTTTGGCCTGATAGTTCCTTCCGCAAAGTTCATCCCGTCAGCCAGCTGCATGGCTTTCAGTACGTCGATACCAGTTGGCAACAGCGGGTTGGTGGGGTTCATGAGCGACGGTGTCGGGAAATTTTGGTATTGGTTTTGTCTCATGTAGTGCGCGGAAAGATCCATCCCATTGGTAGATTGATTCAGGAAGTCGTCACCAGCAGACCAAGGTGTGAAAGGTGAGTCGTTGCGGATCATGGGCGAATCACCATTGAAGTCCGTGTATATGGGCGAAGGTATCGAAGCAGCGGTGTCGAATGAAGTTCTAGCAGAATATGTAGACTCATCCTCCACTGATGAATTTTGAGGGACCGACTTTGCAGTCCTTTGTTGATTTAACGTGTGTATTGGCGAAGGGGCTACCCTCTTTTTTGTTTGTTGCTGTTGAGACCACATCGTATTATTGTACTCTTTCGACAGATTTGAGTGATCGCTCTCGCTGCTACTTGCTCGCTCAGTGCGCGCCAGTGAGGGCGATGAGTGCGAAGAGTCTTCTGTCTTCAAGTTCTCTTCTGAATTTATATCCAAATTTCCTGCTTGGAGTTTTGCTTGTAATTCGGCAAAGTCCTCTGAACCCTCTGGGAATGCATGTGGAAGATCTGGAGAAGCTCGAATACACCCGAGCTTAGATGCTATATCGTGAATTACAGGCTGCCCTCTGTCGTTCATTTCTGGCTCTCCGAGTTCCCATGATTCGTTGTTTCTAACCATAGTGTAAAGCTTCTGAACTGTAGCGATGAGTGCATATTGGGTATTTTCAAGAACCTCCGCATAACTAAAAGGAACCGAGTTAGTTCGGGCCAAAGATAATTGGCCAATTGAAGCTAGAAACTTACCCGCGAGGTAATTGTTTAAACTCAGTCTTCTTCCTGCTCCCAGCTGTACACACTAATCCATCATCTTTACAGCGCTTGCAAGGTGACTCGCCATCGCACTTTACACAACTTAGTCCAATACTTGTAATAAATTCAAAGTTTGTGGTACCTTTGTCTTCTTCATCCGACAACGCTCACAAGCTTTCCATACTCTTTTATGTCTCCCATCGGTAACCACAGCGCCATGTTCATGTGATGTGGGTGCTCTTTTTGAACTTCTACTTATAACTTTTGAACTCTTGGTAGACTTTCTAACATGATGTGACTTGAGCGTGTCTTCCAATGGAGGAGTAAGTAAGTTCGACATAGTTGGTAGTGGGGTTCTATTTTCCAGAAAATATCATAAGGATTCCAAGCTCGCCTCAGGGGAAGGCTATGAGATATATATCAGCAGCTGTCACAAGGCTCAAAGTTTAAATACTGGTGCGGGTCCGGGTGTAATCATGATTATGTGAGGACGCTGAATCAGGGATGAGTCGGTCGGGGGGTGCACTTTTTAAGTCCGCGACCATAGGAACGTCAGTCTCGCAAAAGATATACAGGGTTAAGCTAAGGGAAGTCTAAATTGGCCTTAAATGCCCGAAGATGGCGGATATAAGATGCAGAGCTGAGAGCATAACCCGCATGCCGTACATCCATCCATTCAACTGGAGCTTTACTGAGCGCTTTCGTATATGTGTGCTTGATGATTGAGAGATGCGATCCCACTGGCTTCTCACAAATGAACCAACAGTGATTACAGGCCACAGCGGCTGATCGACTCATTATGAGAAGTCACTACGTGGGAAGTATACGCCCTGTTGGTAAAGGAGCTAAGCTATGCATGGAGCTCTACAATATTCTCGGGTGCGAAAATAACTGCTTACACCGAGAGTACGGTGGCCGACTCAGCGGTTTATACCTTATATAGACTAGCCATATAACGTTAACCTTCTCATACAAGTGCGCTTTCCCATACTCTGCACCACTGACAGGGTCAATGCTGGGGTACTACGTATACATCGTGGCGAGGTTGTTGGCAAAGCTACATTCAGAGGAAAGCAATTTCAGCACAACACGTAGCCAGCTGTAACGAAGATTTACAACTCGCTGGGGAATCAGGTGTATGAAGAAAATTCAGCTATATAGCGTGTTTGTCATGACTTTTGTGCATATTGGTGGGTACTCACTCATAGGCTCACCTCGGTGGTGGAGAACATGCAATTGGTGACTAAGAGGCTATCTGTAATCATAGTCAACTGTAGTAGGTATGAGCCATAACAGAACCGTCTCGTCCACTGTGGGATCTACCCTGAAAACATCTTTAAAGTACTTGACGCGGGAGCCGAGGCCTACATGATACAGCTACAGAGCAACTTGGTTCACGGAGATACGAAGCTCACATGGCGATTGGTGTGTGTGCAACCAATTATTGAAACTGGTTGCAGAAGTATTCCGCATCCAATAGATGTGACTCTGGAAATGAAATGTGGAAGGAACGAGGCATCAAAGATTATGACAAGGAGCAGAGCTCCAGTCAAAGCTGATCTTTTGCATCCACTTTTGCTCTTCACTTGCACCAGATAATACACATGGCTTGTGGAGAGAGAGATCTGAACAGACCCAGAGTCAGATTTGCTGCCTCAGAAGCTGGGCAGACAATCAGTATATGCTGTGCTACGCTCCAACGTAAACCCTTCTTCCCTACATGTCATAGTTGTGATTGACCACATGAAATATTTTAATTCATGATTCATTCCTTTCAAAACAAGGACCGTGTTACTCTTCTGACAATCTGTAGCTTTGACTCATGACTCAAAAGATAACATCACAACTTAATTCACTCATATACACATGCTTATGAGTTGTGGGAGCGGTATTTCAAATCGGAATGTGAGATGATCGGTAATCATTTAAATACCCCTGTATGATCACCACAGGGTCCAGCTTCTACTATAGCTTGGCAAAAGCTGTTGCCAATTTCTAGTGTCGTATGTATTATGAGCTGGTAAAGAGATATTATGAGTGGTAAATACTGCCGGTAGTTAGTCGACCCCGTGACCACTAGATACTAAATCGTTATCATTGCAAAGTCTAAAACTCAATTCAAAGTCTAAAAGCCAGTTAGCTTTTACAGCTAAAAGTAATCTAATGATAGGTATCGTATAAACAAACCGCTTGTTAAGGAGGATGCCTATTCTAAGCACCAGCCATCGACTGTTATGCATTGCTACCCTTACGTCGTCTTCCTCGACCAACTAAAATGCACCGTATCGAGGGAAAGCTGTGTACGTGGGGACTATCCAAAGATGTATGTAAGCCACACTGATGTTTTAGCTCCCTTATTTACGCCTTTTTAGTGACTTTTTTATAAATGTAAAATGTGTATAGGTAAAAATAATGCGACAACTACCGTCCACACTTTACCCTAAGTAAACGTGTGCTTGAGATTGAATCACACGAATCACACGAATCTAAAAAAATTAGTTCACTTGTGCATAATGTCGATGGCATTTTGACCCAGGGCCTATTCATTACCTTGCTAATTAATTATGACCCAGCCTCCTCCTTCAGAAGAGCGCAGCGCGGACGGGAACGGCACAGAATGTTAGATCCGCCGTATCGGCGGCGGGTCAATTCCAGACACCCGACTTCCGACCTTTAAGGAAATGATTGCGTTCATGCCCGTCCCACTTAAAGCTATGATATCGTGAGCGACTCGTACACTATGTCGATTATGAATACGTTGTAACGCTTGCTTGTTTTGGAACTCCACCAACGTTAGAATTTTCCAGCTGGGCGGGTACATACATAGCGTGGACAAGTGAAGTCATAGCGGAACGATCCAAACTTCTCAGGGTCACGATGCATATCTAACCACTGTGCCTGCACTACTGTACGTTGGACACCTTGATGCCCTACCCTAGGCTCTTCTGCCGAATTCAAAATAGCTATCCGCTTCATATGGCAAAGTTGAAGCCGAATTCGAGCTTCAAGCCTATGATCAACCTATGTACGTGGTATATATATGTGTTCTTGTCCCAAACCATAGTACACTTCATGACATATTAGAGTATTCAATACTTTAATTAAATAGTGGATACCACTACTACTTCTCTTAAGCTTAGTTTCACAGCTTATAGCAGGTTGAGCCTTGACTCACTCCACCTCAGCCCAAGCTTTCGGGTCTTGTTGGTAAGGATGCCCTAAACATTCCGTTCCCATATAGTTTGCTTATATAAGCTATAGATAACCTTCCCACCGGCTGACTGACTGATCACTTCCAGCCCATATTTTGGAAGCTTGCCCAAGCCATCCTAGCCACCGAAAATTGAACGGGAACGGTTCGATCCTCGCCCGTCCAGTTCACGAGGTCAGGTCACAAGAAATACCTCATTCCCAGTAATTGAGAACCTAGCTGCAAATCTTACCGTTGGGCACGACGTAAGTGCACCACCGTAGACGGCCTTCAAGTGTTCTCCGGTCCGGGTTTTAGATCTTCTTATTGGACCCATCATCAGCCCCCACTCAGCAGATCATGGGTGCCGTTACCCTCCATACCGCACGAATATGGCTTCCCGATTGGAGCGCGCATTCGGACTTTAAATGGCGTTCGGTGTCGGCGGTCGGCTTTGAGCTTTTTTTTTCAGTGCGAATTCGCACGAAGAATTTGCAACTTCTTCTAGGGCTTGCGCTAACAAGCAATTCGGTCATGGTCTCGATCTTCCGTCGAGAGATTTCAAAAGCTCGATATACATGACGATGCCCTTCTTTTGTCTAATGTCTCCCCTGGATGTATGTCACTTTCTGCTTGAAGATCGCAGCTCCTGATGTGGAAACTAGCTGGTGCGACACAATGCAGAGGCAGGGAACAAGAGCTTTTTTAAATCTCTCCAGCGACGAAATTATGCTATAACTGGCACAGCTGATCAATCATGCAATTGGTCAGAATTCAGAACATGATGCTTATGAAGGATCAATTCCTCATTTTGGAGGAATGAAGGAATTGCTCAGTTACCCCTTTTTAAGCGAGACAGCGGGGAGTCTCAGATCAAGAAATTATTAACGAACCACCAATCTCGGAGAGTAACATTGTCGTTCGTAAATAATTTCTATAAGTGTGATCAGATAAGTGAAGAGTTGATCACGGTGAAGAGTTGATCCGTGATCAACTCTTCTCTTATTTTAACTATTGCAATATGATTTGGCGACATTGAGTTGTCCTAAGTTAAGACAATGAATGGCATTTCCATGAACAAACGCAAGACCCTTAAACCCGAACCTTCTCCCATGTTGCATACTGATAAGTAGATACTCCTGCATGTAGCTTCTTACTACTTACTCTATCACAAACTCGGGGACGGACTTTGATAATTCTGAAGCAAGCTATTTCCCAATTTGGGAACTCCCTAGTGATGAAGTGGGTTGCGCGTGACTGCATGAAGATCAAATAAAGACAAAACAGAGCCATATTTTATAAAGTACTATTTTGAATCTGACATGCGGCTAGAAAGTTTGTCGCGAGGCTCAAAAGCTGTTGCTATGGTCTATAAATACCTCTCAATTTCAAAATATGCAAGTGGCAAACTCTGGTGAAATTGGCTGTGCACGCCGAAATTGTTCCTGACTTAAAGTCACTAGGTGTTTCGTCGGCGGTCCGATCCGCTAAGAAGTAACCGTATTACTCAGTCCATCACCATGAAACATAGAAAATAGATGCAAGGAAATGACTAGTAGATGTGGCATACTCTCCTGTATCGCACAGTTGACTAATCTCCACTGGTGGAGATGGTGCTTTAAAATCGAGTAACAAATCTCTATACGAAGGAACAATCTTGGTTGTATTCTTCAAGTGTAGAACATTTTGAACTTGCGTACACTTAACGAACAGCAATGTATATCCCTGGCTTGCTAAGGCATTTGAGAAAATTTAAACCGCTAGGGTATATTCAATTGCCATTTCCTCAATACCTCTTTCACCAAGTCCACACTGTAAGACTTGTGTCCCGTTCAGGCTTGGTACTAAGCAAACCATTTGATATTCTCATCCAACAACATGGATTTCATTCTGCTGCTGCCTAGGACGAGCCAGTAGCTCCTATCTAGTGATATCGAGTGTGTTAATCTCCGCACAGCTCGCCAAGGGTAGGCTGAATACCAAGAGTGTACGATTTTATCATTTGTACCAAATGAGCCAACATTCTGAGCCTTGCTAGAGCACCTGGGCTGACAACAACCCCATCCTCACCATCTAAGCGTGTAGCAATGTGACAAATCGCCAAAATCCCCAAGGCCGTGCACAGCCCCTGCCTGGCTACAACTTCGTACCGTACTCTTATCCTAAAGCAGAGCCCAAGCAGTTTCCCCGCTAAAGCCCAGACAACAATTCAGCCCTTGATCGCATTCGCTTCCGCATTCGTACTGCTCGCGTTCGTACTGCTCACATTTCGTATTCACGAACGATACGCGTACACACCAAGGCCGACCAAAGCACGCCCCGAAAAACAAATACGGTGATCTTTGCCAACATCTCTGCCAAATGTCGCGTTGGTTTAATCTCTCGCTCTCCAATCTGCGGCGCGCGTGTATGTATGTTTACTCTGAACTCAGAGGCTACGCGTGGGTCTAATTGCAGGTACCCGCTGGTGTAGACCTCTCACTGAACCTCGTGTCTCGTGACACTTTCAAAGACAATCCGTGAAATACACAAGAAAGATATCCGAGATATTCTGTAGGCTTATATGTTACGACCCATTCTCTTTCTTGACGAGCTTGACGAGCTTGACCAGCTTGACCATGACTAGTTATTTGCACCAACTTCTACACTGGTCATACTACACGACTGTACACCGTTCATTGGTGCATGTTTTGGCGATGTTTTTGGATTATCTCATTGAATCTAACTGGAAATAACGCGCTTTCTAACCAAAGTCTAAGTATTTGCACTGCTTTTGGATCGTTCATATTTGTCTTCTTTGCACCAGGGAAGAGGAACTCGTCCCTTTATGCAAGGCCCGTGTAAGAATGCTAGATATCTATCACAAAGTCAGTCGATTGAAAACACAAAGCAAACGTTTCGCAAAATCTGCGCGCAATTGTCAACTGGAAACTGCAAAGTCCAAGATATAGCTCTTGTGTGAGCTTCAAAAAGGGAGTAGCAGGTGGTTGTTCCGAAGAAATCTCGTTGTGTTGTAGGCCTAATACAAAGATACATCTACAGTTACTAATGTTGGAAGGGCACGAGAGGGAAAACTATCATTCCAGACAACCGATTATCATTACTGTCAAAACACTCCGGAGAATATTTTAGTTTCAACTAAACACACATTATAATTACGTAAAGAGAAGTGAAGACACATTCCTGTTCTCTCCAATGCTTTCCAGTCTTTGCCAGACCTCTTCATTGCCAAACGCCGCCTCAATCTACAATAAGCCCCCTTCACAAACACCCTCTCTACCGTACTGCTCATAGAAGGGCAGCAACGAAAGCAGCGATCATGAGTCCAGCACCGATCTTGCTAGCACTAGCACCGCCGGTAAACTCCTCCGCTGGTGCAGTCGCACCTGGTACTGGGGAATCAGTGACGGCCGATCCCGAATCACCGTTTCCTGCGTTTGCTGGTGCGGTGGCAGCTGGTGCTCCATTGCCAGGGCAGACGATGGTCTCTACAGAGATGGTGCTGACAGCTGCTGGAGTATAGACTGGGGTTGAGGCTGGGACATCAACTTTTGAGCTCTGAGAAGGGTGGTTAGCTGGGAGACACGGTATGGATTCTGGCGAGGAAACAAACCTTGGCTGGGCAGTCTGTCACTTCTGGCGCGCAGCTGGTGATGGTAACAACAACTTCTTCGGTGGCTGCTCTAGCGATGGCAGCAAGGCCGAAAAGGAAAACCATTGAGTACTTCATCTTGAATTTGGTTGTGTGGTTGAAATGTTTAAACGAAAGTGTGGTTGAACAGGAATTCAGAAACGAATGTTGATTGTCGAAGAAGAAAGATGGATGATGATGGACAAGAAGCTGGGGCGCGAACTCTTATGTTCAAATCCATAACAGAATTTCCCCTTAAATGACTAGGCGAAGGTCAATATCTAATGAGAAAGGTTCTCAAAACCTTAACTCGCGGATTGAGTTCGGGAAGACGGGCATCATTGAAAGCATAAATTACCGCCACAGATCTTGGAAGGCAAGCTGTTCAGCGCGTTTTGTGAGGCTTTTAAGCTTTCGCTCGAGATTTAGAGTTACAACTAGTGGATCGCGGGGACAACCAGCATCGTCCATTCGATCACTCACACTGGGCGCCATGGAAAGGCTGAGAGTTTGATGATGATGTTCCTGAATCACAGTTCACACGCGCGTGAAAACTTATGGGGATTGGATGTTCTCGTCAACGCTAAAGGCCATGGAGAGTTCACACTAGAGCCTCGCAACATGGCGACCAGTGAGAGCCTTTGTTGTTATTCCAATGTTATGGAACACGTAAAGAGCTATGGACTAATGGGTCCCTAAATAAGAATTAGACACTGGGTTACGGAGAAGAACCTGACGTATGTGGTGCGAGGAGAGCGAAGAGCGACAATATAAGCGAGGTGTATAGAAACAACAACAACAACCACAACAACACTGTTGTCGAAACCTCGCTTCGCGTATTGCAATTAAAGAGAAATATTTAAGCGAATCTAAATTGGCAGCCAATACCGCGCTGAATTCTGTCGATTTAAACAAAGGCCATAGTAAAGCTGATAGGCCCTTTAAAATCATCAAATCATTTAAAATAAGAACTAAAGCCAAGCCATTAAGACAGCGTGATTCGCCAATCCAAATTACTGCCACCAGAGGAAATTAACATATGTAGGCTCAATTCTAGACTAGACGCCTCTGGTAATTTGCTTGAGATTGAGCGGATTCGTGCATGTCGTTTTAACTGGAGAGTGTCAAATACTCACTGACACAGAACATTCCCCACCTAACTAGCCTCACGGTGTCACTGGCCCCGATCTGATGAATTTCTCCGGAAAACATATCAGATTACAAATTGCTAGTTGTGGGGTATCAAATATAACACATGCCTCTACGAGCAGAACCCCACCCCGACAACGCCGATTCCATTATTTTAACACCTTCCGATAATCGTGCTTCCATGATAACAAAAGGAAAAGCTCCCAGTGTAATCATTCATCGTCATCGGAATAAATGCCTGGCTGAGCAGCCTTGATGGCACGCCACTCTTTCTTTCCCAAAGGAATTCTGTCAAAATTGGTGGGTAGACCCGCCTCTGGAGTACCAGCCCTGGGAGGGTTAGCAGCGAAACATCGACATGCACAAGAACAAAATTTAGCTTACTTCATGAACGCTACCTTCAAGTTTCGAGCCTTATCCTTTAACCCTACTTGGGTCTCTTCTCTTTCAAAATCCGACTGCTGAAGAAGAATAGACCATGATGTCCCGTAATTCTCGATTAAATCAACCAAGTGATTTTCGTCCTCTAAGGACCAAGGTTTACGTGTCTGGACTCGTGGGGGCTTCGCAACCTTGGCTCTAGCAACTGCAACCTTCGCAGTAGCTCTAGCTTGTGTTGAGTCCGGGACCGTATCTTCATCTGCAGATATGTTGGCCGTCTCGTAATCTTCCTGCGCGCCTGCCTGGAGAGCTCTCTGAAGATTGATCCTATTCTGACGCGTAATGTCATCCTCTTCCGCGACCTCAGGCAGACGATGAGTCGCGGAATTCGAGACTCTACTTACTTGTGTGGGCAGGTTTGCTGAAAGCTTTGCTCGCTTATTAGGATTGGGGACTCGAGAATCTGATTGAAAGCCAGACCCCTCGCTAACGTCACTCTCCTCGTCATCTCGAACATCCCGGGAATGCTTGCGACTTGATCTAGATTCCACTCTCGAACTAATTATGTCAACTGGAAGTTGAGAATTGACTGCGTCGGACTGGGATGTAATAGCTGTTCCGTGGCCACGGAGGTTCTCCTTATTTCTCTCCTCAGTGTCTCTCTCCCAGGCGACCAAGGCCCGGCTCGATGACTGTCGCCGATCTTCTTCCGGATCCTGGCTTTTGCCATTACTTTCAGAAAGGCCAGAAGGCTGTCTTGCTGATGACCTAGCTATTGACGACGATGGTAAACTGGACGTGTGTCTCGGTTGTTCTTGGGCAGAAGATAGCTCCAAAGACAGCTTATCATGCGAGTCCAGAATCTTATCTAGGAGCTTGGCTTTTCTCATGTATCTACAATATTGGTTAGCAAATTTCAGAGGAAAAGATGGTGATATTATGCTTTAGAAACCTACTTTGAACCTTCAGACTTGCTTTTGATCACAGCAGCTGGCTGCAACCTCGGTGGAGGGACAATTGGACTTTCCGGAGACTCAACATCTACTGTTGTTTGGAGCGCTTCAGTAATGCTTTGCGACCCGCCTTGGTTCGTTACACTAGCAACAAGTTCATCTAAGCGCAGCCGGCTCCAGACAACCATATTGGTGATAAAATCGAGCCATGGAAATTTATCATTTAAAGCTTCAAAATCCACCTGGTCACCATTTTCAATTGCTGCACTAGTATACCGAAACGTATCACGTATATCAGACACCCTCTTCCTTATTTTGGCTTTTTGGGCATTTGAATTTGCGGTATATCGTAGAATATCAAGAACTGGCTCACTGTCGTAGAACTTGTCTAGTTCTTCTATCGTCTGATCTGGGCCGGGCACGGTTCCGTAAAAGGAGCCTGCAAGTATATTATCTGGTTCGAATGCCATATCATCATCTTCATGCGGATGCGACAAATCAGCGATAACTGCTTGAGTGAGTATATCCAAGGCCAATTCAAACGTTTTATCAACCAATTTGCTTCTACCGACGTCTTTGCCCTTGCTAAAAGTCGATACGAATGCCTGGGGAAATTTGGCCTCAAGGCCTCTAAGGTGTATGTGGGTAGATTGGTTCTCCTTTGGCTTTACTAACATATCCTTCACCGCAATTGCAAGATTGGCAGCATAAAGTATTGCATCAGGCCGTATGTCACTATCTGATGGGGTTGGCGTGATGAAAAGCTTTCTCAGTGTTAATTGGAGGTCGATGAATTCGGTAGCGCCATAATGCTCTCTGTTTGTATGAAATAGGCCTTCTTTTCGTTTCAGATTTTGACTCCGCCGGGAGCCTGGAACCTTCAGATCCTTTAAAACGCTTTCTACGTGTTCTAATACCGATCCTCTATCTTCGGTGACAACCTTCTTCGGTGCTACGAGGTCTAGAAGTCCGCAGGCCGTACTAAAAAGCTCTGGAAGATGATCCACGATAAGGGAAGGATCCATGTCCCGCAACTGCTCTTGGGAATGCGAGGTATAAGCTGTAGTTCCGGAGTATTGCGACTCCCTAGGAGATGTTTCCGTCAAGGCCCATTTGGCCGCTTGTTCATTGTTCCCTTCATTATCTTCCTCCCTGCCATCTTCTGGGCTCTCGGCAACGATCGAAAGCTCTAACCTTGAGTCAGTATATACCAATGAGTTAGAAAGGTGAATAATGAAATCCAACAAACCGGGATCTACAGCTCTTCGACCGAGTTTGCGGCGCTTTGACATGGATTGAACACTCGCGTCGCTTCTATCACTTTCAATACTAATTTGCCGGGCACGATTATTAGAGCGCTTTGGAGCTGTGCGCTGGATGGTCTGTTGGGGTTCGGCACTCTGACTTCGGGTCCTTCGTCTAGGAGACGATGCCTGACCGCTCGTCGCGCTCGTCCTGACCGAGGTCCTTGCCATCTGAAATCTGGTGATGTATTCGTGTTAGGGGTACGCTACCGTACTTCCAGCCCTGTGTCGATACCTTATTGTGAAATTACTCGTAAGGCGACGCGATCATGTTGTTGTTGTTGTCTTGAGGAGTAGTGCACAGACTATCACCATATCATGTGACTCCCCACATTACTTGGCCAATTGCCAAGCCTTATGCTAAGCAGGGAAGCTGGCTATGGTATAAGATCTGAAAACAGTGTACTACTGTGTTTGGGAGTCACTATTCTATCAGATAAAAGAATTGATTCATATTTTTACCATATGTACATCGCACCAGCTGTTCGAAACCCAATTTTGAACGCATTCAAAATTTCTTGTTGACCCATTTTATTTGACCAGTCCGTGGGAGGCTTTTTTTTTAGACTAGATCCGGCCCCTTGCGAAGGCTGAGTGCCTGCATTGGCCAGACTTCATACCAACTTCTCCTTTCCATTCTGAATTATCCCCTTTATTTTCTCAAGACAGGCACGACTCTGTTTTGGCCATCAGCTGCCTTTTAATTTTATTGTATTAATTGGGCTTCTTTCCTTCACCTATTTTTTAATTTAGTGCTTCCAACCGTTTCATCTGGGACCACGCTGTCCTCCTGGTCGTCTCACCCTAGATATCTATCGATCTTGTTGGCAGCTAATATCTACTCGACATCAGAATTTCAGAATGAAGTTACGGGGAGGAACCGCACCATTGGTGCTACTACTCGTCCCTTTGGCTTCGGCGCTCTCTGCAGCGGCTGAAGACAATATTCAGTCGACCCTCACAAGACAACTACAAAACCCCACCAGCTTAGATCCAAATTCTTCACCTCTTGCTGATCTATCGAAACCAAAGTACGACGTGGGTACAAAAGACGCGCCGGTAGATGGAAAGGATGGAAAGCCTCATGCAGGCCCCTTTGTTGGAGCAGAGAAGGATACGAAACTTACAACAGCGACCGAAAACCCCGAGCTGACACTAGCAACACTTAAGGAGGACAAGGCAGAGCTTGTCGCGCCAGGCGGAGGAAAGATTCCACCGGTCAATGATGGAGTGATGGATGATCCAGCCAGACAACTACCTAAAGAAGGCACAACCGGAACCGAAGGAGGGGTGAGCGAGAAGGATAAGGTTAGGAAGGCGCAAGAAGGACAGACTGGAGGAAAGGTAGAGAAGACACCGAATTCTCCTAAAGAAGCGCCTCCTCTACCTGTGAGCGAAGAGTCCAAAATAAAGACGGATAAATCAAAGGGCAAAGATGATGAAGATGATGCTGCTGATACCGATGGTCTTGCTGGCCTCGAGGTAAGTTTCCATTGGGAATTTATATATGTGAGCTTGACTAACTGCTACGTAGAAACCTAGCGATCTCCCTGACACTCCCAACAATCTTCCCCATCCACTTCCTAGCTCAGCCAATAAGGACCACCTGGACCTCACAAAACTCGATTCGAAGGGTACAATGAATTCCGACGGTTTCACAGAGGATGTTGCTGAGGGGCTTATTCAACCGCTACACTCTTTCCTTCTATCCCTCACCATGATTCTCTTCTCAGAAGTTGGGGACAAAACTTTCCTCATTGCGGCGCTTATGGCTATGAAACACGACAGATTACTTGTCTTTTCTGCAGCCCTTTCTGCGTTGATCACTATGACTATTCTTTCTGCGGTATTAGGCCATGCAGTCCCTACTCTAATACCAAAGCGTTTCACGAATTTCTTAGCATCGGGACTATTCCTCATATTTGGAGCGCGGCTATTGAGGGAAGGACTAGCAATGGATCCTAATGAGGGCGTAGCGGCAGAAATGCAAGAAGTTGAACAGGAACTTGCTGAGAAAGAGAGTCTTGCCAGACAGCAAGGTCGAAGGCGTTCCTCGCTCTCGCCATATGCGCTCGAAATGGGCCTGGGACCAAAGGCACACTCTAGGAAATCAAGATCTGGAACACGATTACCATCACCTCCACGGAGCCCATCATCTTCGCCTGATCGATCTCTTTCGCCCACTCCTCGTTCAACTGTTAAGGGAGCTTTGGGAGGCCTCAATAATCTGCTTTCCTTGCTCCTCAGCCCTGCTTGGGTACAAACGTTTGTAATGACATTTTTGGGAGAATGGGGTGATCGCAGTCAGATTGCTACTATCGCGATGGCTGCAGGTCAGGATTATTGGTGGGTTACAGGTGGTGCTATCAGTGGACATGCAGTATGTACAGGAGTTGCCGTTATTGGTGGCAGGGCAATTGCAGGGAAAGTGAGCATGAGAGTTGGTACGTATCCAGTTAAACACAAGTGTCTGAAGCCTATCTAATATTTTTATAGTGACATTAGGAGGAGCCGGAGCATTCCTGGTGTTTGGAGTTATCTACCTGGTGGAGGCGGTATGGTACGCCTGAAATCACTCTCGTTACTGTATTATAGCATAAAAAGCGTGTACTCTGGAATCTGAGGCGGTTGGATCGGGTGTATGAGAAATGGACTTACAAGGTAATAGTGTTACAGTATGGGATTGTACGGATGGAGTATACAGGAACAACATCTGGCCCAAATAGAACCCTATATAGTGAGGATTACGAGTCTTTCTAATGAAGTAGAATTTCTATCACATAAGCAATTGATTATATGCAAGATAGTAACATAAAAGCTGTAAACCTAACTCGTACACCTCTTAAACTCCAGCAAACCGCAAATTCATTTTACCCCTTTTATGTTGATGCTAGACCGGCCCGAGTCAGCGCCTGGACACATTTCAGCAGGGCGTGACGTGGGCCGGATAAATGATCACAAAAAAGCGATGATGTGAGGGACTCGAGGCGGGGTGCAGCTATGGAGCTTATTAAGAACTACGACCTTGTGTATCCTTCGCCCACGCCGATCACACTTCTCTTTCATTCTTTCCAAAAGTGCGGGATTCAAAGCTGTAGCCATTTCTTGTCTTGTCTTTTATTTTTATTTTCGCTGAGCTGTCAATCTTTGTACGGCATCGTTTGTGCCTACATACCCCACCCCGGTTGAATCAATTACGAGGGCATAGAGCGAGCTTCGATTTGCTCAATTCGCACACGAAAGTTTGGTATTTGCGCTTGTGCTCCTGTTCCTAAGAAAGGCCATCGAATATCTGCCATATAGCTCCAACGCCTTTGTGTGCGAAGGGAAATCAAGACGCGATGTCGCTCTGGACAGGCTCAACGCCAGCCTCGCCAACCACTCCTTCCGCTCCGCCAACTCCCAGCTTCAAGGTAAAATACCAGGGCCGTCGCGTGGCACAGATTGTCAAGCTGAAGCCGGAGCATGTGGAGGAGTACAAAAAATGCCATGCGAAAGTTTGGCCGGAGGTGCTGAAGCAGATTAAGGATTCGAATATTGAGGATTGTGAGTTGTTCTGTCGTTTCTTCGCGTTCTACATATCGGTTGTAGCTTTTTTAAGTGCTGCCACAGCTTGTACCGAGCTTTGGATTTGTGGCACATGAATGAGAGCTAATTTGTGGTGTTGCAGATTCCATATTTCATGATCCAGAGACGGGTATTTTGTTCGCGAGCTTCAAGTATGTGGGTTATAACTGGGATGGTGATATGGAGAGGATGAGGGAAAATCCAAAGGTGCAGGAGTGGTGGAAGATGACAGATGGATTCCAAGAGAGCTTCCAGCCTGGAGCCAAAGGGAGTTATGACGAGCCGCCTTCTTGGTGGAAGGGCGTAGAGGAAGTTTTCTACAACCCTTGACCGGAAATGCTTTGGTGGAGTTCAATGTTTGAAAGGGACGGTCGCTTTGCCTAGGTAAAAACTCCTAGATTAGGAAGACACGATATACCAATGCCCTTCATCTCATTGTTTGAAGCTTCCAAAAAGCCCTCCAAATAAACTGGGATTGTTTGAAAGACTACCCCCTCCTCCGCTTCCTCTTCTCCGCGCCTCCGTTCTAATCCATTCTTTCAACCATTCTCTATCCTTCATCAGCTTGGGATCTGTGACTTTCGTGGCGATTTGCGCCTCTCCTCTGTCGAAACTCAGTAGGGTCGGCATGCTACTGATCATATATGTCAGACCAAGACCACTGTCCATGATATCCATCGAGTCATATTCGATTTCGCATAGTGAAACTCCACCCTCTTCTTCACCTACGCCTGAAGAGACTAGTTCTTCGAGGAGCGGGAGAACGGATTTGCATGTTTGGCAGTAGGAGGCAGTCCAGAATGTTAAGAGAGGAGTTCGCGCAGAGGTTGAAAGTAAGAGATAAGAGGAGAAGTCATCCGGTCGGCGGACACTGAGTTTGGATTAGCACATGCCAACTATGGGGAGCGTGGGAGATTTACGGAGTGTATATCCTGTTTTTAGCTTTGTTCTCCTTAGTAGTCGAAAAATGCCGTACCGTTGATGCCTTTGTGATATTCTTTGTGATGAATGAAGCCCGGATTACTCTGGCAACTGGTTTGGATATCATGTTTGCAGTTAGGGTGGTTGGATTGAGGATTGCAAAGAGAGCAGAATGCTTGTAAGGACGAGGAGAGTACTGGGTATTGGAAGCTCCTAGGCTTGCCAAGAGCTCAACTCTGCACGTCATATTCACGTAAGTTGCTCTACGGTCTATTTTGTCCCAAGTCCCTTTTTATACATGAACGATGGGATAGCTATCGTCCTGTTCTGTCGCTTTGAACTCCTTCGAGCTTAGGTATCGTAAAATAAAGGAATCAACTGACAAAACTGATTATCGTAACCTGGGACTTGTCTGCATACCAAAAAATTGGCGTCGATCATGAATTATTCTGCAAACACTCAAGCGCCTAGCAATTTGAAACTGATTTAGATTTCTAGCCATGCTCCTCGCACACAATTTTGAAGATCGTAAGTTCTTTGCCATCAGCTATGAGACTAGTAAAAGTTGTTGCTCATGTGAACCCTATCCGTCATCAATCTATGTACGCGACTGGTCCACAGCGTAAGCATGAGTGAGAACCATGTGCAAGACAGCTATCAGGCGAGACAATACGACTCCTAGTCACGGAAGTTGCTATTTACTTCAGCAGCCAGATGAACCGGCCAAGAAGCATGAGTACATTGCTACAAGTACCTTGGTCTGGCGCGGGAGGGGTTTGCAATACCAGTCCAGCAGCTTGCAAGTATATAGCTATTCATAACTGAACTAGCGAACGGTGCCGCGAGTAATGAGATGTCCTTTATAAACTATTACCAATATCACTGAAGGAGATACGAACTCTCTCTGGACAAATACTAATGTACCGGTTTACAGTTTATAGAACTAGCCATTTTCAAGCCCGTGGGCATTATATAGAATCAACCGGATGTTGGGTACATACATACAGACATTTAGAAGGCATCCTTGACTTTTGGAGCTAGCTTCAGAACGAGGCTTACAGCAGATATAGGTTTAATGAGTATAATAATGGAGATACCAAGGCATTATGAGCAAACGAGTCCAAGCCAGTTTAGCGCTCATTTCAAGGAAGCAAGCTTCAAAGCCTTCGAAATTGGCTGAAGTAGTCGAGACATGTGAGAAGAATAGGCTGTCATGTGTTCTCGAATTTCGAATTAATGATAGGACAACAAGACCTACTATCGAATCATAACATAGTAGCGGCTTGATCAAAATTGTTTGTATCTACTAGAAATCATCAGTGGTGGTAACAGATTTGTCCGCATAGCCCAAGTAGCGCGGCGTATCGTTCGTAATACCCTGACTGCGTGATCTGCTGGATCTTCTCCAATTGCCCTTCTGTGATGTTGCAGTATTCTAACAAACGCGCAAATGCCAAATCATGCGATCAAGAAATAGCTCTGCGATTGACAAGAGAAAGCAAAAAGAGAGCAATCAGTATTCTTGAACACGTTGGTGTTGACACTGGACCAGCTACCTGCGGCTCCTGCCCAGCTCGTACCCACTGTTAGTGGAACAAATCCACAAGTCTACATTACGAGAACGGTGAGCGCAACACCACGAGACCACACCCTCCCTGTATACATATATCATGGGACTGGGAATGCATCTGGACCAGGTCACTGCATCTCTCTCCATCTTCTCCATCTTCTCCATTCTTCTTTGTGTATTTCTTCTCATTCCTAGTTCCTGATTCCACCCAAATTGTTATCATTACAAGTTATCGTTTTCGAATTACGCGTCACACTCAGCTCAGCGCCCTTCATCAATTTCCATATACTCTTACAAAAGTTGAAGTTGTACTCAACTCGTACCTTCTTCCCCGGCGTGCCTGACTGTCGATCTACAAATTCTCCATTCCGAATGGGAGGCGTCGCTTTATTAACCAACGTTGCACTATACATGAACTCTTGCCTTTCTACCTAAATTGCTCCTATTATTCTCAGTGTTTCGCTTCCTAATATAAATATCTTAACTCGACTAGCATCAGCTTGCTTGTTATCGAAGAAGGAAAGGAGGACTCCGCAAAGCTCATTTGATTGTATCCCAAATTAGACATGACTTCTAAGGAAGAGGAAAATGGAGCGGATAATGATTCAAACCCGAAACCCGAACAGTCGAGGACTATGAGAAAGTCCTTTTTTAGCAAAGTCAATTTTTTTAAATCACAGGAGAAAGACAGTTCCGATAATGTTGACGAAGAAGAGGATCTTGCCAGGCCCGAACGCTGGAGTATGGGAGTCCTGAATGATCCTCATACCCATGAGGTTCCTGGTAAGGAAGAAATCCCTTTCCAAATCCACCCAATCTCTCAAGCTTGACTAACAACACTTGCAAGGCTCTGTGCTACTTTTCACCAGCGAGCGTGTTGAAAATTTGGGCATACGAACCTCCAACCCTCAAGCCGCACTACCTTTAAATGCTGTTATAAATTCTCAACGAGAATCTCGCCAGTCCAGAGGGAACGAGGGAAGAAAGCTTACGGTAGATGGTAAAATAATTCTCGAGCCGCAACCAGATGATTCTCTCAATGACCCACTGAACTGGCCCGGCTGGAAGAGAGATATGGCTCTACTCTCACTGGGATTATATTGCATGGTTGGTGGTGGCATGACACCAATTCTTGCCGCTGGCTTCACTGATGTCGCTAAAACATACGATGTAACAACTCCTCAAGTTGCCCTTACGACTGGGCTATACATGATGGGAATGGGACTTGGCTCGGTATTCGCTTCCCCCACTGCTATTCTCTACGGCAAGCGTCCAACCTACCTCATTGGAGCGATTCTGTTTATCATTACTTCTGTTTGGTGTGCTGTGTCTCCAAATTACATTTCTCTTGTTATAGTAAGTTTATCTCCATGGAAATACTAAGTTTTCCTGACTTGCTTAATTTTTACGCTCTACATACCTTATATAAAACATACTAAATTATATCACAGGCAAGAATCATTCAGGGAATGGCAGTAAGTAAGTATATATATTCTATCACTTCCTGCTGCATTTATATACAGATGAAAGTGGAATCTAATGTTCAGCTGCTTACCACTTATATACTAGGTCCAGTAGAGTGCTTGCCATCAGCCACGATTGCCGAAATATTTTTCCTACATGAACGAGCCTTTCGCATTGGCATTTATACGCTTTTGCTTCTTGGGGGTAAAAATTTAGTACCTCTTGTCAGTGCTGTTGTCATCAATTCTCTTGGCTGGCGCTGGGTATTCTGGTGATTAGACATGCCATTTAGACTAAAGTCGTGAGCTAATTATTCTAGGATTGTGGCTATGATCGTTGGTCTATGCTGGATCCTACTATTTCTATTCGTGCCAGAGACTTTCTGGGAACGCCACCCTCGTCCGCACAGTAGGCAAGGCTCAAAGCGAAGCTCTGTGTCTGGATTTACAATTTTTCGTAGGAGAGTATCTAATCTCCCTAGCAAGGACGTTTCAAGTCAGGTCGATGGTAGTCAGAGTCCAGCAATGATCGAAAAATCTACACCAGCAAAAATGGAGAAGCATGTAGGATTTGCTGCATCTCAGACAAGTGATCATGCTGTAGAGTCTAGCACAGGTGAACAGTCTACTGGTGGTACTTCAACTGCTCTGCATGAGACTTCTCCAGCTGCCGACAGTGAGGGGGCAGGTATGTTATCTCAAACGACTTTCAAACTTGATAACTGATGGAGGACAGACCAAGAATTAGCTCCTGGCAACCGCCGAGCTCCATCACCATCCAGGGCTATGACACCATTACGCTTGCACCGCCTTCAAGATCAAGTTTCTCCGAAAGGCGGTGCCCCACCAACGCCAGCGCTTCACAACATAAACTCTCCTTTTTACGCTGACATTGAAAGAACCGATTCAAACTACTTCAACGAGGACAAAGGACAGCGCCAGTCTGATGGCCAGAACTGTGGGGATGCCTGCCCTGTACAACGTCCACGTCAGCTCAAAAGATACACGTCTGAGCTCAGGGAGAAGCCAACACTCACATTCATTCAGCAAATGAGGCCATACAATGGACGCCTGCGTCGTGACCGTTGGATAAAGGTAGCCATTCGACCTTTTGTATTATTTGCATACCCTGCAGTTCTCTGGTCAAGTGTGGTTTATGCTTGCTCTGTGGGCTGGTTGATCGTTCTCTCTGAATCAGTAGCAGTCGTTTATCGCGATCGAACTGCGTATGGCTTCTCTGCTTTATCAACTGGCCTCATTTACATCTCTCCATTCATCGGAGGTGTTTTAGGCACAGCTGTGGCCGGAAAGGTTAGCGATATAGTTGTGAAATTCATGGCCAAACGCAATGGCGGTCTTTACGAACCCGAATTTCGATTGTTAATGGCACTTCCGGTTGCGATAACAACAGTTCTCGGCCTCATGGGGTTCGGTTGGTCTGCAGAAGTTCGTGACCCGTGGATTGCACCTACGAGTAAGTTCTTCGAAGTTTCTATTCTTAATCGAAAAGCTGCCAGATTTTCTTATTTTGAAGCTTCCTTTGTTGAATATTGTTACTGACCTCAGCTGTAGTATTCTTTGGCGTGATCTCGTTTGGGTGTTCGTTGGGATCCACAACTGCCATCACCTTCTGTGTAGATAGCTACCGGGAGTACGCTGGTGAGGCGCTAGTCACTCTTAACTTTAGCAAGAACATCTTCCACGGTCTGGTATTTAGTTTGTTCTTCCCGTCTTGGCTCGAGCATGAGGGCTCAAAGTCGGTGTTTATTTGGTTAGGTGTGATTCAATTGGTGTTGATGACATTCACGATACCCATGTATATATTCGGGAAACGAGCGCGTATGTGGACAGTTAGAAAGAACTTGATGGAAAGGTTTTAGATTCGGGCCCTTTCGTATATTTTGCTAGGGATAGATGGACTTGGAGTTTAGGTTAGGGATACCCAATTAGAGTATAATTAGACAAATTAAGTATGGCTAAGTCTCCATTTTATGGGGTGAGCTTTTTCATCCCTCTCCTTGATGTTCGACAGCCAGGAGCATTAAATGAACGAGAATGTCTATTTTGGCGCACAGTTCGATACTTTCAGAAACGGCCTAGTTTAGACGCTTTCGCCTGCTAAGCCTACTTTTACAATTATAGGAATTGGTGTTATGTCATGGTTACTCCCTGAAGTCTGATATGCGCCATTGGGAAGTTCGGTGACAGTTACTCCGAAAGCTTGCAAGGCCCCATGTCTCGCCGGATGGCCTCGGTTACTGTAAGCGACATATTTCGACCAGTTCTCTAGCAATGTATAGGAAATGCTCGACCATGTATAGAGACTCGTCTTGACCTAGCACTTTGTTATTGGGTAAATCTAATAGTAAAACCTACTGAGCTTCAAATTCGAAACTTCACGTCTAATCTGGGTTTACTCCAGCAAAATGGTCTCAGCAGAGGAGAGAAAGGTCAATTAATTATTACCCTCTCATTAACCAAGACCGGACAATTGACCGATAGTCTCTAGTAGGTTATTGCAAGTCTCAATTCCAACTGGATTTGGGTTCCGGATTGGATCGATTCGTCCACGCGCAATACCGCTGGGAGAATCGTCACTTTCACACGAACATTCAGCTTGGCCGCTGTCCCCGCCGAAGCGATAGTTCATTTCTCTGCAGACACGAGATACAAGCTCAACGTCAATGGTGTTCGAGTCGCCGTGGGGCCTACCAGAGGCAGCCCTTTGATATGGTATTATGATACGCTTGACATTGCCCCATACCTGAAGAGCGGAAATAATGAGGTTGAGTTCGTCGTCATCAGATACTTTGCATCTTCCCGAACGGCTATGCCCTTCGAGCGCACATCTCTCCCTGGTCTGACGGTATCTGGGAGTCTGGAGGTGGATGGAGAAGTCGTAGAACTTAATTCTAGTGCGGGATGGCAAGCTCGGGTCAATGAGAGTATAGACTTTCCGACAGGAATGATAGACGATGTGTTCCTACATGTGAGCTCTGAATTGTGTTCCAGTTTCCTTTGATCTGTTATTGATAATGAATCATAGATCAATGAGCGGATCTCTCCCATCGCTCAGAGTCCCAGTATTACCCCCAAGGTGTACGGAATGAGGACGCTGAATGGGGATCTTCTACCTTGGCGTTTGAGACCACGCCCAATTCCAATGCCAGAAGAGAGCCCTGTTGGGGTCAACATTGTCAGAGCCTGCAAGAGCAATACTTCCGCCGAAATATGGAGTAATAGTTTCTCTGACAAGAAGCCCTTGATTCTACCCGGTGGCTCATCTCACACCCTTGAATTGCAAGCAGAGGTTCACTCAACTGCGTTCCTCAAATGGATCTTCAAGGCAGACAAGTCAACACAGGTCAGACTCAAGGTAACCTATTCAGAGGGATATGAGCACGAACCTCGTTCGTATCCCTTTTTCCGCACCAAGTCCGACCGCCTGGACGCGGAAAACGGTCACCTTATCGGGCCTCACGACGACGTGACGCTGGATATTCCAGAAAACTATCCCGTTATCTACGAGCCGTTTTGGTTCCGAACTTTCAGGATCCTGCGACTAGAAATCACCGTTGGCCATAGCCCGGTCGAGCTAGTATCTTTTGAAGCAGTCCAGGTGAACTATCCGATGGCAATCAAAGGTAGCTGGAAGGAGCCGGGTGATATGCACAGCGAGAAAATTTATGACGTCTCAATCAGAACTTTGAGAAACTGCATGTTTGATGGTTATTCAGATTGTCCGTTTTACGAACAGCTTCAGTATGTTGCTCAATCGAGTTTCACATTAGGCAAACCCACTGATCATGCCATAGGTATTCTGGTGACAGTCGTCAAGTCGGGCTGTTCCATTACCTCCTCTCGGGAGATGATAGGCTCATGCGGCAAACCCTTAGCAACTTCGCAGCTTCTGTTACCTTCGAGGGACTTACGCAATCTCGCTTTCCATCCCATGTGCCACAGCTCATTGCTGGGTTTTCTCTTTACTGGGTGCTGCAAGTATGCGATCATCATCTATACTTTGGTGATACGCCGTTTACACGATCGTTTCTTCCAAGAATCGATGGTGTGCTAGATTTCTTCTCGGCACATATTGATGATAAAGGCCTTGTCAGCGGATTGCCAGATGATGTGTGGCAGTACGTGGACTGGGTGACCACTTGGGGTAAGTCTCACTTTCTCAAGAGTAGACTTTCACATTTGGAGAAGATCCAAGGAGTTTAATGCTTGTGAGACATGTCTAAAGCAATGTTTAGACATGTATCAGGAGTGATATTCACCCAAGTGTTAATTTACCCCTCGAAATACACTGTTTAAAGCGCTAACACTCTACCCTTCTGAACTATAGGAGCAACAGAAACCCACGCAGACAAAGGTGTGCCCACTTCAGGAAGGGATTCTAATTTACACACGTATTTCAGTATGATATATGCATATGTACTACAGCAAGCTGCGGAGCTTTTGAGGCAGGTTGGTCGACCGGCTCTCTCAGAAGAGTACGAATCACGAGCAATCTTAGTCCTAGAGGCAGTTCGGAAGCACTGTTACGATGGACAATTCTTTACTGATTCTACGGCTGATATTGCCGACGATCAGGCCTACTCTCAGCATTGCCAGGTTTTTGCAGTTTTATCAGGAGCTGCAAAGCCGGATGATCATGCTCGCCTTCTGAGAGACTCCTTCTCTCGGCCGAGTTTCTCTAAATGTTCCTACTACATGAAGTTCTATGCACTTAGAGCGTTCGCTCTTGCAGGAGATGATGTCTACGAAGCGTACTGGGGAGAGGTTTGGAACCCATGGCGGCAGATGCTCGCAAACAACCTTTCGACTTGGGAAGAGGACGATGTGCGCCAACGCTCGGATTGTCATGCCTGGGGAAGCGTTCCCCTTTACGAATATTGCACGGAGTTGGCTGGAATACGACCAATAGCGCCTGGCTCCGCCAAGATCTTGTTCAAACCGCGGCTTGGCTTGAGTAAAGAGATAGAAGCCAAGGTAGCAGTCGGGAAGGATAACGTGGCGACGGTGTCCTGGAGTACCGGTGAGAACGGCAAGATGGTAGTAAAGCTTAACCTGCAAAAGGCGGTTGGAGTAACTTCAAAGCTACCAGGGGAAAAGGAGAAGGAGCATGGTGTGGTTCATGAGCTTACATTAGCATACGAAGTGTAAAACTTTATAAATAGCGTAGACAATGTCAGAGTGGTTACGCGACCAATGTCCCACGCGTTACGCATCACATAAATGACACGCGTGTGGAAATCTGAATAGTATTCTTTCACGACCCGTGCTTTCTAGGATCCATATTTGACACTATCGAAGCCTAAACGTGGAATGTGAGTGAGGGGAGACTTGCTAGTTGTTGGAATACCTAAACTTTGCCATATATTCGCAGAACACGTGCGAGCCATGAAGCTCTTCTGTCGGGTCAATCGTCCCCGACCCGTTGCTATTCGGCTAAATCGGGACACCGTTGGTTGAAATCCGGGGACTCCACAATCCCCCCAGTCCACGATAGGTACATTTGGGATTCCCGGCCGAGGCTAGTGGAGCAGAGGTCCTTGTTTTTATAAATGTAATTTATAGCTTCTAAATGACAAGACTCCCCCGTGGAATGCTTCTTTTTATTCAAGCTTCAACTAAAGATCGCCTAACACTATTTTGTACGAGTAACTACGCTTCTTGATATCATGACTACACCGAAAGAGAACCATGAATTGCACAACATCGATGCCACAGACAACAGCATCAACATTGACGATGGTAAAGAAGTCCAAGTCGCCAATATTGAGCATGGCGATCCCCAGGAAAAAGGACCGGCTCAACAGATGCGAACCAAAGCAGATGATCTCCCTATCTGGGAGAGTCTCAAACAGTACAAACTTGTGTCTATGTTAGCCATGGCCGCTGCGTTCAGTGCATCGTTGGATGGCTACCGTGAGTCCTCCCCTGGCCAAGAAAGTTGATTCTCGTGTTCGATGTAACTAACCTGCTCCTAGAAATTAGTTTGAATGGTGGCATCGTATCCAACAAGGGCTTCATTAGGCAATTCGCGCCCGCTGGAACAAAGGTTTTCGCTGGCAAATATATCTCTGCCTGGGGTGGCATCCAGTCCGCAGGACAAACTGTTGGCCAAATTGTCAGTCCCAACGCTGTTACCTTTGTGAGATAACCTAACAATAACTAGTTCCTTCAATATGCTACCGAAAAGTTCGGCCGGAGGCCTGCGCTTCTCATCCTGTGGGTGATGATCACGGCGGTATGTGGCTTACATTCTATCAGCTGTCACCAGTAGAACTAATACATTGCGTTTGATCAGAGTATCTTCGTCGAAACCTTCGGGACCACCTGGCAGCACTGGCTAGTAGCGAAGCTATTTTCTGGAATGGGAGTGGGAATGCTTCAAGCAACAATGCCTGTTTATCTCTCTGAAATTGCTCCCACCCAGTTACGAGGATTTCTCATCAATGCTTACAGCTTGTAAGTCTTATACTCCGACTGCCTCTCAACCAGGTGCTGCTACTGACACTATGCGCTATTTTAGTTGGTTCGTCATCGGCCAGCTGTGTGGAAACTTGGCACTCAACAGGCTCAATGCTAGCGACCCATTCGATTTTCGCACGCCGATTTACACCCAGTGGGCGATGGTCGGAATCATGCTTATCATCTTCCTTCTCATTCCTGAGACCCCTTGGTGGCTAGCAAGCAAAGGAAAACTCGATAGCGCATCCAAAGTGCTGCTTCGATACAATGGTCATATTGAAGGTTACAATGTGAACGAAGTAATTGTATGTCTCTCTGTTCTTTCTCTAGTTTGTTGAAAGCTCACATTAAATCATAGGGTGTTATGACAGCGACGATCGAAGAGGAGAGATATATTGCCAAACGTGACTCACAAGAAGGCATGTGGGCGATTTTTGAAGGCCGGAATCTTATTCGCTTCTTCATTGCGGCCTGGCCCAAAATCACTCAACAGCTGGTAGGCTTGAGTGTTTTCAATACTTATGCTACATACTTCTGTAAGTAACTGGCTACAATTGTCCCGCACAAGAACAGACGGTGCTAACATTTTTATAGTTCAGGTTGCGGGAAACACGGATCCTTTCCTTGTTACTGTTATCCTCTCATGTGTCCAGATTTTGTCGATGATTACTACAGCTACTCTTACCGATAAACTTGGTCGGCGGCCACTCACTGTCTATCCTTATGGAGTAACTGTTATATCCGTATTGTGCTTGGGAATAGTTGGGTGCACCGATTATTCGAAGAAGGAAACATCGTCACTTCTGGTAAGTGAAAACAATATTGAATTTTTTTTGGAAACATCTGGCTAATGGTATCGCTCGTCTATTCAGATATTCTTCGCCTGTCTAGCCACCTTTTCGACCACTGGCGCTTCGGCAATTGGCTATGCGTACGCTGCTGAAGTGCCACAACAACGCTTGCGTGCTCAAACTGCGGGTTGGGCGCTTGCCTCCTCTAATCTTGTCGCTATTATGTTCAGCTTCTGTACGCCATTGATGATTAACGGGGACGCGAAGTGGGGTGTGAAGACTGGCTTTTTGTACGTCAACTCCCAGAACTTTTAGGAAAGGCACACAAACTAACAGTACGGACCTTAGCTTTGCTGGTACAGGAGCAGTTGCAGTTGTCGTCGCTTGGTTTATACTCCCTGAAATCTCTCTTCGTACAACGGCTGAGATTGATGAGATGTAAGTACTTCCCTTACAGACAGTGTTTCTATGGAACGTACTAACATGGATGAATAGGTTTGAAAAGAAGGTCAACCCACGAAAGTTCAAGAAGTACGTAACCGAAGTACAGATTCAAGCTGAGAGGCAATACGAAAAGGAGGATCAGGCTGGTAACTACACTGTATAAAGAGATTGATGCCTTTCTCTATTCTTAAGATAGAGAAATTCTAGCTATAGGAATAATACTTATAATCAAATACACATGAGGAGATCAGGGGCGAATAAGCGAAGTGCACGTGACCGATATAGAATATAACTTTATACAAAGTTTCATGTAGGTTTGACCAAATAATCCCGGAAATTGCAAAATGTGTTTAAGGCGTGAATGATTTTGAGAAATTCCAATCTATTAAGGTCTCAGAAATTGAAGAACTAGTGCTTTGCTTCATATTCGTGTTCTTTCAATCCATCTCTGTGATGCATGCCTGTCAACATCAATTTAGTAAGGCATAACCTTGCCATTATACTGATGTAAACCAGTGGAATCCTCCCACCCGTCGACCTCAATCATAAAAAACTTCCCATTCTTCTCTGGGCCCGCTTTCACAATCGCCTCTAGAAGACCCTTAGCTGCCTGCTCTAGGGTTAAATCAGCCATGTTGCCGCCCCCCATCGCAGTCTTCACAGTCTGTTTGCGTATTAATAGCTTTCCAATATTACGAGGGATCAACGCCTACTCCAGGATTCACCGATGCCACAACGAAGTGCTCTGCTGCCAAGGCCTGAGCCCACTGAATTGTCAATGCATTCAAGGCAGCCTTGGACACCTTGTAAGCTGGAAGCGGGTAGAGGCTGAACAGCTCTGTCATTGCCAGAGAACCCATGGTACTTCCCCTAGAACTAGTCAGCATTTAGCATCTCGAAATCCTGCACTTTCGTTCTCACAGGTTCATGACTTTCTTGGCATGGCCTTTCCGTAGCAAAGGAAGAAACTTGGTGGTAACGATGTGAGTACCCGTGACATTAACATTGAACTCCTCATTGAGGTCAGTGCTGGAGGAGGTTAGTCTTTTCAAACAATTCTCGCTAGTTCAGGACTTACTACTCCTCAGTCCACCCTGGAGCGAATCCTCCAATACCTGCGTTGTTGACGAGGTAGTCTAACCCTCTATTACCAAGGTACTCTTGCACAGTTACTACAGCTTGGTCGACACTATTCTGGTCTATGGTATCCATCTCAATATATACAATTTTGCCAGCCGATTGAGCTACAAGCTTTTCCAATTGAGGCGTCTGCGACCTAGCTCCAGCAAATACAACTTCTATGTCTGAAGAAGTGGCCAGGTGGGTAACCATGGCAAGACCAAGACCACGCGAAGTGCCCGTAACTAGATAGGAAGCCATTACGAAACGATTTTCCCCTGTCACAAACAGGATACGGAATGAAGAGTACGTGGTAAGAGAAAATTGTTAGAGGAGCTGATTTGGAACTGATGAGATATGCAGAAAACTGCCGGTTCGCAAGATCAGTGGAGAGCTTTATATCTTTTGCGGCACTTTAATCACCGATAGACTTGCTAAGTCTATTTCCCAGCCTGATGATGTGTAATCATCTCAAACTTAGAACATGATCCATAAGCTTGAGCTCGAGACCCCCGACATTCTTGCTGGGTGCCTATCTTCGTGTAGCGCCTTCAGTCACTAAGGCCGTATTAAATTCAGGGAGTGATCTCACGCATTATTAACCACGCGAAGTTTATCAGCATTACAAAGAATTGTCCGAAATGTGGACTATAGTTTTGGTGTTGAACTCGCAACTCCGGTATACCAGAGATAAGGCAAAGTTGGCACGTCGTTCTCGACGAAATATCTACCCAGGCGTCTCAGCTTGGTCTGACATGTTTAACTCCCTCTACAAGTAAGAGAAGAGAACAAAGCTACCAAGATAGCTCACAAGGTGCTGAAGATTGGCAAGAGTTGGCCATGACAACTGCAGAAACCAGAGTCTGATCTCTAACTGGAAAGAGAATTAGTATCAGATATATAGCAATAGCGCGCGTGGTAGCTAACGACTCAGCATCAATAAACTTTCTATACTGGATTTTATCAGACCAGACCAATTCAAGAAGCAGGAGATGGTTTTCATGAAATCTTTTGGAGCAGAACTGTCATACTCGGAATTCCGACAGGTTCATTTCGTCCCCATAACAGAACATGGCCATCCGCATCAAGTCCTATTGAAATTTGCAGTATATATTTTGAACCATGATTCAGAAGAAGATTTGATTTTCTTTCTTTAATGGCCTAAATGTATTGTCATTTATCCTGTTTTCTTAGTGACTATAGCTGCCTAAATCACAATCTTCCTTACTACAAGACATAATGAAAGATTTCGTGAAGCTTCCAAACTAAGTGGCATTGAAACCCCATACAATAATTACAATAATTAGTTTCTCTATATATAATTTATTAGGCATTAGATGGAACCTAACAGTCTGCCGACAAGGAACCTTTCTTACCCTCCAGTGATATAGCACGTGACCTAACTATAATCTTGGATGGAGGTGAAACAATGGAATTCCGACAATCTCAGGTATGAAATAAGTATTAAACTTCAATGTGGCTCAACTCGTAGTTAGTAGTCAACTCAGATACTAGATGTCGATAAACGTAAATCCCGCTCACCAGGTAAGCAGCAATCTTTGGTTTGCTAGTTGTTGGTAACCTTTCTTTCTAAATTTCGCTCGGAAAAGTGTAGATTCTATAGTGATCGTAATTAGCTTACGACTAAAAATTTCATTGATATGCCACGGCGACTACCTTTCATAGCATTGAATTCCCACTAAGCAGGACTTTCCCTTAGGACTCGTTAGGTTGATACCTAGTGCATACTACAACAAACTTCCGTGATTTTATATAAGTAATCCTACCCAGTCGGAATATTTCTACAACAAGCTGATATAAATATCTGGATATCCGCTGTTATTTGATTATTTGATTATACTTCAATGTTATTTGATTCATCACAGGACTTCCTAGATCTTTTCACCATCACCGGTCCAAATCCTCCACATCACCAAACCCAATATCTCTGTACACAGCTCGGACCTGGGCCAAATTCATGGCAGTGCGTTGTTACAATATGCTGCTTTCCGTTTGTCCTTCTATATTGCATTAGCGCAGACAGTTACAAAGCGCGACGTCCCAAGAAAGTCAAACCACCAAGCAAATCGCAGGTCCAAGCTCTACAGAAAGCGGCGGAGAGATGGACTCCCAGACCACTATCAAGGACTTTGCCACGCCGCAGGCTGACATTTGATGCAGATGAACATTACATAATCGAGGGTATAGGTAATCTAAGAGCTGAATGGGCAGGTGAGTAGGATCGAATATGCCGAGATGCGTATGCTGGGAGAAAGACACACGATCAGCTGCATAGTGCACTGTTCCAGCTTCCACCCCAGCTGCGCAGGCAGAACTGGGGGGACGTACTCGATGGACACGTATTCTATATATATTTCGTGGATGTTATCGACGAATGTCCCACACTGTCAGCTTCCTCCTTATTTGATTTACGAAAAATACTTTGGTGTTGACAAGCTTCTCAGCGTTGTAAAACTACGAATCCAACTTGTGTTTGCAGCGATTGTCGAAAATGGATCAAACTTCCAGGAGAGAAAGACCCATTGGGCAATGTGAACATGCTAGCTCTCCCTCAAAACTGTCGCCGCATGTATGTCTTCCTCTTATTAATAGATGAAATTCATCGAGTCCAAAAAGTACTGATGATATTACAGATATAACGAAACAATAGAATTGCTGTACATCCTTAACGTCTTCGATTTTGCAAAGTTTCGTCGAGATTCTTTTCGAGAGATATACAATCTTGCGTCTACCATCCTGCCAGAACGAATGCAGCTTATTCGGAAGGTGCAGTGGCGGTATGACCTCAATTTGAGCAGATATGAAAGGGCATAGACTAACGTTACACAGTTCACCTGAAACAGATTATCTCATTCGTAAGTTCTATCGTCCCCATGTGTCCATTGAACAGACAGCTGCGATCAGTACAGTTCAAATGTTCCCTGCCCGCTTATTCCACCGTTAGATTCTAACATGTTCAATAACAGGCAACGATCCGATATGGCTAGACTGTAATGTGTCAGATGATTGCCTTTGCATCGATTGTGCTTTAATGCGACGAAGTAGTTTGAACTTTCACCTGTTCAACACCCAATGAACCAACGCTCATACTTAAGTTGAGGTCGTCGCTTTTCGAGGGTCATGGTGTTGATATGCGGGGAAAATAGTAGTCCAAAGTGGCTAATTATCTAAGCACATCTCAAATTTCTTATAGGAGACGATCGAGTGTTCGTCGGTGAACGTGATGGTAATGCCACAAAGATAACCATGAACGAGATTCTATTTTCATCTATTCTGTAGTCTAAAACATCATACACGCCATAGATATGATGGTGAAAACAAGAACCCACGCGTCTGTTCTTAAGCTCCCAGCACCTGATGAACTTGTCTCCGTGGTTCCTGCACTACTAGTAGCAGTATGGGTTGATGTGAACGCTAAATACTTTTCTATTCCTGCTGTGATTGGTATTTGAGTACCATGTGTTACTCCATTATCGACATAGGTTCCCATCGCATCACTAACTGTCCTTGTAACTCCATCAAACACGCTAGTAGACGTGGTGGAGTAAGAAGTTTGTCCCATGATACTTATCTCGGTTGTCTCCACGCATGAAAATGGAGATGTTCCCGAGGGACAATCAGTTGTGTACGTCCTATTTGGTAAAAAGTCAATTTTGGATCCGGAAAATTTGGAGAGGGAAGGGGGGGGGGGAAAGTGGTATCTTACGCTACTGTACCCGAAGCTTGCTTGGTTACAGCATAGTGGATGGTGGATGGGCCTCGAGTGTAAGTTATTGAGGGATTGGTCTTATCACAGTCGGGATGGTTGGTGTTACACTTTAGTTCATACGTAGTGGCCGTGGCCTCCTGTGATATTATGATTAGTCCTGAACTACGGATGTAATTCCTGGGGCTTATTTACCACTGCAATAATGGATCCTTTTACATCTCCCATGAGAAACTTTTGCGGGCGGTCGGGCGTTAAGCCTTCATAGAGAAAAACAACATTATCCTGCACCGAAACATAGGTAGAGGAGGATGTAGATGAGGATGAAGTTGAGGATGAAGGTGAGGATGAAGGTGAGGATGAAGTTGTTCCGACTAGGAGTTCAGGGGGTAGGGTCGTTGCCAATTCGCTAGGAACAGGTGTAAAAGTTTCTAAAAATGTTGCTGGCGGAGCATTTTGTGTCTGAGTAGGCAATTGCTCTGCCAAAGTTATGGGAGTTATAGCCAGTAGCAAAAAGGAAGATATAAGCATCTTGCTTTTTCCTAGAGGTGCCATTATGGACTGGGATCCACTTGTTACTATCTATGGCGGCAAGTCTAAAGGGGCTATGGTATTGGAAACACCTGTCTGGCTTAGGGTTGGAGTTGTGGTTCGGAGCTGGTGTTACTGTTGAAGGATATCACCACAATGAGAGAATTGCATGCGTTATTCTTTACTAGAGTAAAGATTGAATGAGAGTTAGAAAGAAAGAAGCGTGAGTTGTAGTTACTTTTATGGGGTAACTCCTGGAAATCCGACAGGGGTCACTTCAAAGCTCTTGGCCGTTCAGAGATAGCCTATGAGGCTGCATATATCGTACCCCGTATTGTTCAATACGAGCTTGAAGATCAGAGCACAGGTATACGCTAACGACGTAGCTGATCTTGTTATTACAAGATCTGTATGGCATTGTGTCATAGCTTACGCGCGACTGCGAACGACGAATCAACCGAGGCATTTGACAGCACAGAGCTGAATGATCATCTCTCTACCCCGTAGAGTATCCCGGCGTTACTTGGGAAGCGCTTCCAAGTATCGGTGCCCCCTGAATAGGTAGCACCACGTGTGAATCACATAGCGCTGGTCAGATTTATATAGTCATCGTTGACTTGACTGCATTAGTCACGTAAGAGGTTGATGTTGATATACCATATGGAAACTTAAACATGCAACGTGACTTAAGTCACATGACTAGTTTGAATATATCGATCCGAATATAGCAACGCTCACTAACTTTGCACAAATTCTAGGTAAAGGTTTCACACAATTGCTACTGAGATATGACTGACCATGTATAAACAGTCATTTGAAACTGAAATTCAGCTCAGCTATCATGCTTTAGTGTTTAAAATTAGTTTTTCAGAATTATTTCGAGTTTTATTCATCGTTTGGGAGTATTCATGGTAGGGGGGCTAGTGTGGAATCGAACCGGTTTAAATAGGCTTAGCTCCATAAAGCCCAACCAACATTAGCTGACAACGACCGCCTGTTCAACTAAACCTCATATCCCTTGATTTCAAACGCGTCAGAATTCGGGGCTATCACAATGTATTTACATTCCCCAATACATCTGCATCCCCTCATTCTTTTCCTGTTGGGAAATATAGTCACCACAGCGACTGCAGCATACACACCAAAATACTCCCCTATTCGCTACGTTTCCTTTTTACTCAATCTTATTATTTGCTGCTTTGCACTGTCCACATTTCATCAGTACATCAATACCACCGGGTGGGCTGGTCGCGCCCTTGCTGGCAGCATCTTCACTTGCTCAGTCGTAAACGCCGATCGACTTCTTATCCGCCAATGGTCCTATGGACATGATTTTCTCGGTCGCTCTTCGACCCCAACCTCTGAACGGAAAACCCAATCCCGATGGGAATTTGGGTCACAAGTGTCCGGCTCTACTAGATGCACCGGTTCAGAAAAAGAAGTCTCGAATGTCCCTTACTTCTCGACTCAAAATAAGGAATATAGGCCGTCTTTAACTATATTCTTGCTTGGACACCTGTTTACCGTCATTGCGCTGCATTATCTTAATACTTTTGCAATCAGTTTCCAATCACAGGCTAATGAAAGTCTTATCACTGATTCTCATATTCGATTACTCACTAGATACGGCGATGTATCAGGAGAGGAGATACTCACTAGGGTGAGGGTTTCTATCGGTTATTGGGTAGCGCAATACTGCTTCCTGCAGTTATTCTACTCTCTCGCAGCTTTTGTAGCTGTATCCCTCGATCCTGCCTCCCTACCAAGTTGGAGGCCTTTGTTCGGCTCTTTGGCTGACGCTACCACGGTTCGTGGATTTTGGGGGTTAGGCTTCCCCCTCTCCTCACCTTTGCCATGCTATCAAATCCGGTATCACCCGTAACTAACACACAGGCAGGAAATTCTGGCACCAAAGCATACAGCTTAATGTCAAGGGTCCAGCGGAATTCATCAGCACATATATCGTGCATCCTATTGTTCTCCCGCTCCCACCCACTCTCAGAAGACTCGTACTGCGCTATGTGAAAATTCTTCTCGCATTTAGTGTTTCAGGAGTAATGCATGTCGTTTCTGACACAGGAGGAGCTCTCAGCATGAGTGAATCCGGGGCCCTGAGATTTTTCTGCGTGCAAGCGGTGGGAATTACTGTGGAGGATATGGGACAGGAGATTTGGAGAAGAACTTTTGGTAGCCCTAGAAAGGGAAAGGGAAAGGGAAAGGGAGAAAGAGTGAATGAAAATCAATGGGCACGTGTGGGGAAGCAAGTAATTGGTTACATTTGGGTGATTTCTTGGTTGAGTTATACAACACCTGTTTGGGTATATCCTATTGTACGGGGGATGGAGAAGGCGGATATGTTGCTTACCCCTTCAGCAATGGGCCCGATATTCGCAAAACTCTGGTAAACCCCCAAGAGTAGTAGTTCCTGTAGGATAAAATTCTTGAAGTGGCTGAGCTACCTAAAGAAATGGTGCGGAATTGGTTGAGCAGAAATACTCAAAGCGATATCACGACAGTACAATTTATATCAGGAAATTCTAGAAAGATGTTCAGAAGCAAAATCTTGATCTTCAATGCAATGCCATAACTAGTACTATTGTAACCAGAAACTGTATGGCCTAGTTGTAGCTATCACTCCCGTCGCTTAATCTTTACACTGAAATCCGACAGTATCATGTCCCCGCGCTTCTTCCATGAGCTCTCCAAATTCCCAAAGGTAATATCAAAATTTCTAAAGAGCTATTGCACCATTAGCATCTGTCAGAATTTGAAATTTGAAATCTGTCTTGGAATTATCGTATAGCCATACCTCAAAAACTATTTTATTAAGTTCCATGTATGCCAGATTCACACCTAGGCACCGACAACTCCCATAGCCGAAGACTAGGTCCAGATTGCGGTGCATTTGTTTTAGTTGGGCTTTGTCTGTGATAAGCCATCTCTCGGGGCGATACTCTTTGGGCTTCTCCCCATATGCTGGGTGGATCTGACCTGCTAGCATGTTCAAACCCACGAATGTCCCGCCGGGGATCCGATATCCATTTAAGAAGTCACCTTCATGCGGTACCACCCGTTCTCGGAGTTGGGAGATGGGGGGATGGACGCGGAGCGATTCTGATATGCAGGCTTGGAGAAACGGCATTTCTTTAATGTATGAATCTTTGATTTCGGGACCACTTTTTGCGAATGCGTCGTCGATTTCAGAGATAAGTTTGCGGTATACGGCGGGGTGGGACACGATACAATAGATAGTGGCTTGGAGGGTATAGGAGACAGAGCCTATGCCGCTAGATCTTGATTTATATTGTTAGTGAAAGGACCGGGCGTTCAACAGCGCGGTGCTTACAGAACCACGACTAGTTCGCTGGTTGCCTGTTCGAGGGTCATACCGCGAGATAGAAACGAATCCAGCATATCGTTCATTTTGTGTCCGGAATTTTGGCGGGAAGATAGCCTATTTTCCACAACTTTATAGATCTCCTGTGTTATATCGATTATTGATTGCGCTTTGAAGTGGGAAGAAGAGAATGCAATTAAATCAATGCACATACACCCATAACACGTCCGATCCCATTCTTGTTTCTTACATTAGGGAAGAGTCTCTCTCTTATCCAGCCAAGTCTGCCTATCCAGAACAATAAAGTCTTTAGTTCAAGTAGCGAGGAGATATACCCTTGAGCCACCATTCCTTTTTGAAGCGCATCTAGAAATCCGTATTCATCGTGCTCGTTCTCGATGCAGTCGAAGGATTCGCCCAGACAGAGATCGGTAATGATATCGAAGGTTAGATAAGGAATATGAAGGGATAGGTTAAGTGTTGCTGCGGAACCTGTGGAGTTAACGTATTTGAGATTGAGGAGTTGGAACCAGGAGCGAATATGTGCGTCGATAATATGTTCTACGGGTAAGTCTTTTCCCGAAAGCTATTGACGAGACTTCAGTCGTCAGTGTCTCCCTTAACCAACAAATTCATGTAAACCTTCAATACCAAAAGAGAGAAGTCTCACCCCGGCACTTAAGATCCCCCTCAATTCTTGATGTCTTTTTGGATTCTTTTCCGAAACTACAGTTGTGTGATCTGGATCTAGACGCAGACTATCGAACCAAGGGCCTCGTGTATATTCCTCCCCAATGGCAAGTACACGACGTGTTGTTTCGGGGTCAGCGATGATGACGGTCCTAGGACTTATGCGCACTATAGGACCTATTTCAAACCAAGCAAACAACTCAACATCAATAGCATCTCAGGGCTGAGATTTCTTACCGTACTGCTCCACAATGCCAACCAATTCCTTCTTCACCTTTCTCGAATACAATGTTTTAATCCACCAAAGCCTCGTCCATGATGCTAGCCGCGGTCCTGGAACCTCCGACAAAGGAAAGTTCCAATGGAAGAGGAGAGGGCAAAAGGACCAGAACTTTAGGCTTAAAACGAATAATAAAAAAGGAAATGTTACCAGCGCGTGAACACTGTCACTGAATGATACCGTCATTGTAGGGGCAAATTTTTCTTGGGAAGTTCAGACAAGACGAATAAGTCGGTTAGAGTGTATTGTCCGAGACTTTTCCGCAATATGGTCTTGTTGTTTTGTCTGCATAGCCGTGTTGTATTGGGCCATAGGATAGGGCTGACGCGTGGGGGCGGGGCCGGGGACAGATAGCGGCCCGAAGCGAGAGTGGGCTCTAACTCGGTGTGGGGTTTGACGTATGCACAGGTTTGTGTAACATGGCACGCCTTGGACTGCAACTATGTATATATATATATACACATCGATGTCAGAGTATGGTCCAATTTGGAAATGTTATACTTCAATATAACACAGAATACTTGAAATGCTAAGTATATTTTGGCTGAGCAATCCTGGGTGAATGCCCCTCAAGCCCAATGGCGGCACCCAGGTGGTGCTCGTCGCACATGCATATGCTGTTAGGTTTCTCATTGACATAATTAGATGTAATTATATAGGAGTATACGATGCGGCGCAGCCGATTGAAGCGCGTTTGTTAGCTTCCCCCGACTCCGCGCCCCCTTTTTTACCATCTACCAAAATTTCGATCCTGAGATTCAGCTCCACCCCATCGACTTCCCGTCCAAGGTTGCAATGCTCTTTCGCTTACACCACAATGGCGGCTTACAATGCAGGGCTGGGCTGGGGAAGGGTGGTCATCATGCTGTGAGGTTGTGATCAGAGGATGCACTTCAATGCTGACAAATGTTCCATGGGCGTGCGCTTATCACACAATTCCGTCCTTAGGTATGTACTCATACAAAGAGTGAGACAGCCAACTTTTCCTCATTGGCTTTGAATCACGGTGTTAAGTCAATTGTATGTTGGCCTGCGGTGTCGCTCAGAGCTCATCATGTAATAGGCACAAAGCCATCTTTTGCTGACCACCACCAATATCAAATTTGGTGAACGAAGATAAGATCAGCTTGAGTCCTATGAAGCTTTGGTGCAGGACTATATCCTGTACTCTGACCCACTTCTTGCCATGACCAGACTTGCACCCGCTACACGAGCCTGACATACTTCTCTCTAAACTGCTTCGCACAAAGGACTCCAAAATGGCGGATATTCCAAAGGAGATCTGGGCTAAAATTCTCAACACTACGCTTTCTGTACCTCCGCCGGTTAGTATCTTGATACAAAGAGTTTTCATTTACTGACCTTATCCTTTTTTTCTTGTAGGGTAAATTTGCTGATCTAGATAATCCAAAATGGCACGGACAGAGCGTTGTTGCAGCAGCAGCTGTCGCGATCTCATTGATGCTTGTAATGTCCTCGATCAGGATCTATGCAAAATGCTACCTTAATAGAACTTGGACTTTGGATGACTGTGGGTATCCTTCTCGGCATATTGTGGTTCGCTTTTGCTAATCTCTCGAAGCTGTTTTTTTACTAAGCCTGGTAGGCCCAATGATGCAATCATATACGCTTCATGCTAATTTATATAGTCCGCAGCCCTATCTCTGATTTCTCTAAATGTTGCCAGTAAAACCAACCACTCCAGTCTGAAAATATCGTATATTTACTAATCGACAATAGTTATTTGTGGCGGAGGTTATGGATACCATGCTTGGGAAGTCAAAGTTTCCGACCTCACGAAACCTGTCTTATTGGTAAACTTGTTCCCCTTTCCAGTAAAATTTTCGAACTTTTTTGACGCTAACAAACTGGCAGCGGTCTCTGGCTCTCGTCATAGTCACTGGCCCCTTAACATGGTTAATTAAATTGGCTGTGTTCAGCCTCATCTTTCATGCATTTCGCCCTCTCACATATGTTCGCCGACTGGTATATGGGGGGCTCATAGTCTCTGGATTATATGCCATCGCTAATTCCGTTTCAAACGGGATAGCATGCGGTCCTCGCGGCGGAACAGATTATCTCTCTGTCCTAGCTGGTATGGCTGGCAAAGCCTGCGGAAATCCTTCTGGCATTGTTCAAATATTCAGTGTTACATCTGGTGTTGTGAATTTTGTGGTTGACTTTTACTTGCTCGTAATTCCATTGCGAGCAATTTCAAAGCTGAGGTTACCAACAAAGCAGAAGATCGGTGTTTTTTTTATATTTCTGACAGGAATAGGGTTCGTGCACAAATTCTCTTAGTGAAAAACTCATAGCTGACATCATTCTAGAGCTTGCGTGATGAGCATCATTATGCTCGTATATCGCGTAAAACAAATGAGCCACCTCCAGCAAACTTGGCAGCAGGACACCACCTATACTAATGTTTCAGGATTCACTGTTGCGTAAGTTTATACAATCTCAGGGAGAACATTGTCAAATAGGTATTCTAACTAACATCGCTAACAAAAGAATCATCGAGTATTGTGTCGGCATCATCATTCCATGTATGCCGCCAGCTGCAAAAGCGTCCAAGTACGCTTCTGCCCACGTTTCATCCTATTTCGGCACTCGACTTAGTAGCTTCCGGCGCACGAAGTTGAGTGATGAGTCTATAAATCAGGGGCGGGAGCTGCCAGAACTACGTGGTAAAGGGCCCTTTGTACATGTGGAAAGAGATGCATCGTATAAGGACACAATCGATAGGATGCTTACGGAAATTTCGCCTGCTGATTTGCAGAGAGAGGGGGGTGCATACGAACGTGTATAGTCACCCTCAAATGAGCATCTTTGTAGTAACCTGGTAGATGTGATGGATATGATTATCAATGAGGTCGAAGGCAGACTACAAGCCATATTATTTTCTCAATTGCATTGTAACACTATTTGCTGTCGGGGACCATATATATTGACAATTGGCCCAATTATATAAAATTTTGCCAACGAATAATCAGGATAGACCTCTCATGATATTTTCTACGGCTTATTAATATTCTTTCCTAGAGACCAACATTTTCCTTCCCCAGTGGATCTTTCGTGGCGGATAACTTGGGGGAGGGGGAGGGGGGGCAAATCTGTCAAAACCAACGGTGTCTTTTTAGTATTGCTTTCCATGCTCTCCATATACACGCCCTCCACCAACCGACTAGTTGGTTATCAACCATTGGAAGCAGCGGCATCTGTAAATCTTTATCCTTTGATATAGATTACGTTACCGAAGTCTCAGGGCGGCACTATAACTCCAACTACGTTGATATGCCAGGGTAGAAGTTGGGGTCACAACAGGCTAGCGCTTATGACTGAGCATGCAGTACCTGCGGTGCTTGGTAAGGGAGGCTTATTGGAATAACTGGATTATTGGTGAGCAAGCTCATGTGTATTTTTCAAATACTGGAAGGAGATGGGTGTAGGCAAGCCAAGAAACTCCCTTGTCTTGCCGTGGCTTGTCATATATGATCATGCATTCGTTGTACAGTAGGTCTGAGGTGCGTTAATACACGTGACTTGAAGACAGACGCTAGTAAACGCTAGCAAGCGCTAGTAAACGCTATCTCGCTTTGCCAACAGCTCCTACTGCCGACCCTCAAATCATATTTTGTTCAGTATAAACTTCGATTTAACCCATTACACAGGCTTGCTTGCTTTCCATCATTAAAAGCAGACTATTCTGAATTCCTGAGCCAGTCAAGATGCCAGGCGCTGTGGCTCTAATCGCCACAGTCGCAATCATCATTGCAGGCGGTTTACACCTCCTGCTTAACAGCACACAAGATGCGCGAGAGCCACCAATGACGTCCAATTACTTCCCATTTATTGGGCCTATGATACAACTCTCAAAGAAGAAAACTAAGTATTATGTTGGGCTTCGGTACGTTTGCTGGCTATTAATTTACTTCTGGCATAAAAAAAGGTCCAAATGCGAGATAGCTAGTCTGGAGTTACTTCCTGACGTCTGGAAACAGGGACAAATATAACTTACCCATCTATACACTTCGACTTCCGGGCTCAAGATTATACGTCGTCAATGCCATCCCGCTCATTTCTGCAGTGCAACGACAGTTCAAAACATTGGCATTCCCTCCTCTAGAAGCTAAATTAGCCATGCGCATTTGTGGCTCAAGCAAGATTGCAAATGATATTCTAGGCACAAATGTGAATGGTGATGAAGGCTTCTGGGGATACTCAATTACTTTTTATAAGACAATTCATACACCACTTTCCCCAGGCCCTGAGCTAGATGCCATGAATCGTGTTATGGCTCAGAAAGTCATGGCATCAATTGATCGACTGGAAGACAAGGTTGTCAATTTTTTGGACTTCATCAAACATGAAATTACACTTGCAACTACAGACTCTGTCTACGGACCTCAAAATCCATTCAAAGACCCTGCAATTGTTGAAAGTTTCTGGTTAGTAGCAAGGTTAAGAGCCAAAATCTTCATATCGCTTACTTCTCTTAGGAAATTTGCTCCCGGAATCATGATTTTCATAATGGACGTTTTTCCTTCATTGCTTGCCCGGGAAAGTTTTCAGGCTCGCGAGTTTATGACCAAAGCGTTCACCCAGTACTTCAAGAATGGCGGTCATAATGAGGGCTCTGCTTTGATCCGAACTCGCTATGAACACAGCACGGAGCACAAAATTCCGGTCGAAGATATCGCACGATTTGAAGTTGGTGGTGCTATAGCAATACTGGTCAACACCTCGCCGGCTTCTTTCTGGATGGCATATCATCTTTATTCTGACCCAGCTGCATTGGAAGATTGTCGTCGAGAACTTTCTAGCATCATAATTGATGAGAGCATCAGTACGGAAGATGGCAAAACTATGAATGTTCGCACTCTCGATCTGTCACAGGTGAAGACCTCCTGCCCAATCTTGTTATCCGCAATGCAAGAGACCCTACGTCTTCACACAGTTGGTATCTCCACTAGGATGGTAATGGAAGATCACATGCTTGACAACAAGTATCTCCTCAAAAAAGGAAGCACTGTCCTGATCCCAGGTCCAGTTCAGCACACAAGCTCATCCGCCTGGGGACCAAATGTGAGCGATTTCAATCATCGCCGATTCTTGCCAAATGAAAAACGCCACCAACCGGTTGCATTTCGGGGTTTCGGGGGTGGAACAACGCTGTGTCCTGGACGACATTTCGCCAGTACCGAAATACTGGCTTTTACGGCTTTACTAATTCTCCGTTTTGACATCACACCCGTCGACGGTAAGTGGCTCTGCCCTACAACCAATAACGCAGGCCTCTGGGAGACAGTCCCGATGCCAGACCATGATATCAGGGTCAAGATCAGCGCCAGAGCTGGTCAAGATAGAAGCGCTAAATGGAGAGTCCTAGTCTCTGATTCAGATAAGGCCATGCCGCTTTCGGCTGAAGATCTATAGAGAAGACTGTGCTGGTGGTAGGGGCCGTATTACATACATAATGACAGTTGAAGTATCTCGTCAGTTATCTGTACTATCGTTTGCATTCCCAAACTATCGGTAGCAAATGCGGTATCTTCCGAATACAACTCAATTAGCATTGGTTTGCTTTCAGCCAATCAACGATCAAACTTGTGAACATATATAAATGAATGCCTTCTACTGTATCTAAAGTGATAGGAGAGCGTCGTGTATGTAATTAATTTGGGCAAAATGCAGGTGTCGGACTAGGGTTAGAAGCGAGGTGAATATAATTTCAGAGGGTGTGCATCACACACCCTCTATCCATGTGTAGGACGGGCAGCTGCAGGACGGCTGAAGGACGGCTTACAGAGGGCTGACACCTTTGACTTAAGCGCTTCCTTTTCCCAAGGTGCAGGTGTTGGTGCCGCTTGTGCAAATTTTGATCCAAACCCCTCTGATACACGAACAGGGAAGGGTTGTCCAGCAATGCTGAAGCGAAGAGCTGAGTTGGTGACTATGTAAGGTGACGTTTTGACAACAGGCTAAACCCCATGCATTATATCACATTCGTGGTAAGTGTTGTAAGGGGCATTTCTCTGGCTTTTGGTTACTACGCGCACATTGAGTCTGTTTATTGAATGAAAATAATACTAGCCTACTAGCAAGAGCCTCCGCTGTTGCTGAAGGTGAACAGTCATCCAAAAAAGTCCGAGAATGGAAGAAGCAGTAGCCAAATTCGAGCCGGAAGTAAACACACCAAGCACCTCTAAGACCTGGAGATTCTATTTGATTCTCTTATCGCTAATTTTCATCTGCTTCATCTCCTCTCTTGACGGATCAATCATCGCCACAGCCCTTCCACATATCACAAATAAACTCTCGGCCGAGGATAGTTATGTATGGATTGCCAATTCTTTTCTCATTGCTCAGACTGTGATCCAGCCACTTTGCGCTCAGCTTGCCAACATCTTCGGGAGGCGAAATCCGATGATCGTCTCGATTTCCATCTTTGCCCTCGGGAGTGGCTTAGCTGGAGGCGCCAAAGACTCTACTATGCTAATAGCTGGCCGTACTATTCAGGGCCTAGGGGCAGGAGCAATTTTTATGCTCGTTGAAATTATTATCTGCGATCTAGTTCCCTTAAGAGAAAGAGGCAAATACTTGGGGATAGTTTTATCTTCAAGTGCTATCGGGGCTATCATAGGACCTGTAGTTGGTGGAGCTCTTGCCGGTGCAAACTGGAGGTGGATATTTTACTTGAATCTCCCTACTTCAGGAATCACCATTGTTATAATGATTATGTTCCTTCGACTTCAACACAATAAGGAGACTACATGGACAGCAGCGTTCTTGAGAGTCGACTGGGTAGGAAGCCTGATCTTTATAGGATCTCTATGTTCCCTCCTGATCGGCCTCGTCTTTGGTGGTAGCGTCTTCCCATGGTCTTCCTGGCGTGTTATCTTCCCAATTATACTTGGCATCTTGGGCTGGATATGCTTCCATGTGTATGAGTGGAATCCACCATCGTTTTGCAAGGAGGTTATGGTTCCGCCGCGAATTTTCGCAAATCGAACGTCCGCTGCGGGATTTTACATCAATTTCATATCGTCCATGCTTCTTCAGTGGGTGTGCTTCTTCTGGCCTTTCTACTTCCAAGCACTGAAAGGGGCATCCCCACTCCGTGCGGGCATTAATTTTGTGCCCTACGAAGCCTTTCTCATCATGACAGCAGCTGGGGCTGGCGCGATTCTGACGAAATTTGGACACTACCGGCCAATGCACTTACTCGGCTTCTGTCTTAGTATCATTGGGCCTGGAATCAATATCATGCTATCCCCATCTACTCCAAAAGCCGTATGGGTTATTTTCCAACTAGTGGATGCGGTAGGCCGTGCATTGCTACTACCCACTGTTTTACCAGCCATATTAGCATCTCTTCCAGAGTCAGATGTGGCGTCAGCAACGGGGATGTACGCCTTTTTGCGCAGTTTTGGTTTTGTCTGGGGAATTACGGTCCCAGGAATTATATTCAATACTCAGTTCGATCGTCACTTGTCACGGATCAGTAACTCGTCAGTAAGTCACGAGTTGCGAGGGGGGCGTGCCTACCAATTTGTTAATAGTGTTTACATTCGTTCGCTCGAGCCCATTGTGCAACAAGAAGTAATATCCGTTTACCAAGAAGCACTCAAAACTGTGTGGATTGGTGCAGTAGCATTTGGAGCTGCAGGAGTAGCTGCAGTGTTTGTGGAGAAGCATATACCACTCCGAACCGAGTTGGAGACGCAATATGGAATAGAACAGGACAAAGTTGAGCAGAACAAAATTGAAAAAGACCAGGAAAAGCAGACCGTTACCTAGATATGGCGAAAAAGGAAATCGAAAATTTACAACGAGACAGTCTTCATTATCTAATGTATCTAATATTACTTTCTCTGTGGTGTGTATCAGATAGCTCACTCAAGCCTATATTTTAGTCCGGCATTGTAATAAGCCATTAATCATTTCAAAAGAATAAATTCTCTATAGATTCTTTTCCGGGGATTAAGAAAACCTCGAATAAATAATTGTATTGTTAGTTAGCGTACCCACAAGTTAGATTTATTCAGGACTACTAAACAACGGACCGTTCACGCGTATGGCGGTTAATTCCTAAACTTACAAGGCACCTAAGGCGCCCAAGGCTTATTCAATATCAGGAACATTATAGGACACATTAATGGTCACTATTTATGGTATTACGTGATATGCAGCTAATCGGTGACTGCATAGAAGTGTGTGTGCATTGGGAGGATTGAAGATTGGTAGATATGCGGATGGAAGCCCCCCACTGCGCCGCCAACTTGTATCGATTACAATTATGGTTTCCAATATTGTAGTACATTTGGGTGTGGTGGATCTTGCCTATCGCGTAATTCTAACTCTGACGAGGCTAATGTTAGTAAGGTCCAAACAATGACGATCTGCGCGTCGTCTCTACGTGGAAATAAATCAAGCCCTAATCCCTTAGTCGGGGAGGTCTCAGAAAGCGATTAAATATCAATATTACTCTTTGACTCAGTTGAGATTCAGTGCTAGACTCATCAGCTCTATTACAATGATATACTCATTCCTTCTTCTTAATTATGAGACTTTACTCACCGTAAGCACGGTATTCTTAATTGGTATCATTTTGAGACATCGCTATAATGAGAGAAGTAAACCACCGCTTGCGTCGGAGGCAATGCCTCTGATTGGACATACGAGGGTATTCCTGAAAGACCTTACCAAGCTAGCCTCAATTATTTCGTACGTGAGAACTCAAGAGCTGTGATAATTCACTAATGTTGTAAGCAGCTCGACAGACTCTACAAAGCTACTTCGCTTCAAATTTCCATTCTACGAGCTTTGGCTTGTAAAAGAGCCAACACTTATCCAGCGAGTCTTGTCGGATTCGAAGATTTTTGACTTCGAGCCTATGAAGTCTATGGTTCTCAAAAGAATGCTAGGCTTGTCACATGAAGCTGTCGATGTTACCAACAAAGATAATTCTGGTGTGAGCAGTAAACCCTTACCGGATAGCAATGTAGCGCCGAGTAAACGGTTCAATTACCTAGAACGCAAGGCAACCCACGACTTTAGCAAGCCTTCTTCACATGCGGCGTTTGTTGAGCAATTTGAAAAGAATCTATACCAATGGGTTGCTGACTCCAAAATCACCACGGAATGGGTCGTCCTTCCCGATTTTTATGTGTTTATTCGTGACATGATTTTCCGGACAACCTCGGACGCTTTCTTTGGGCCTCACCTACTTTGGCAAAGTCCACATTTAGCTGATGATATTTGGAAATTCGATGAAAATATACCGTTTCTTGCAAGTGGCTTCCCCAAAATGTTCAACCCAGGGGCCGTGAAAGTGCGATCAAGATGTATCGAAGCTTTCCAAAAGTGGAGATCTTTTGCGCTAAAGGGAAAGAAGACTTCCGAATACCTTCCAGAATGGAATGAGACTTCAGGACTAAAATGTATGAGTCGGAGAAACGAAGTTTTTGAACAGTTTAATGAATGGGACGATGATTCTTGTGCCGCTTCTGATTTTGCTGTGTTATTTGGGTGAGTGTACATAATATTAGACTATTATTCATTAAAATTTGAGGAGACTATTTGCTTACTTTGAATTCTCTAGTCTAAACTCTAACATCGCTCCAGCTACTTTTTGGTTCTTCGTGGAGACCGTCCTGTCAAAGGATCTTTTCGATGATGCTGTCAAGGAGGTCTCTAGCGCTACTACAGCATCTGAGAACCCACCGCGCTTTGATCAGAAGAGGCTTTTAAATTCTCCTCTATTACAGTCTATTTACGCTGAAACCCTGAGAATGTATGTTTCGGTTCTAATGCTTCGGAAAACCCGACAGGAATCACAACTTGGCGGCTGGGTTATTCCCAAAAGCCAACACATTGCAGTGTGCAACTATTCTGAGCACATGAACGAGAAACTTTGGAATCCCGAAGGGTCTGCTGATATGCATCCTGTTGGTGAATTTTGGGGAAGACGATTTCTAACATTCTCAGACGCGAAAGGTATGGTGGAAGAGCCGGCTCCAACAGAAAGTAGCGAGCTCAACCAGCGAGCGCATGCTCCACGGTTTTCGAGCGAAGGTCTAAGCTGTAAATGGTTTCCATTTGGGTTTGGGGAAAGAGTGTGTCCTGGTAGGGCTTTCGCAAAACACCAAATGCTTGTGGCATTTGCCTTGTTATCCAGTACATTTGATATTGAGTTACAGTTAAACCCGGAATTGAAGCCAAAACCCAATATGAAGCATTTTGGGTATGGAGTAATGCCACCAGAGACCAAGACACCCTTTAGAATAAGACGGAGAGTTTGTAGTTTGTAAATTTATACACGTCGTTATACTTTGACTTCAAGTAATTGATTTATGCTATTTTAAATACACTCATATCACTAAACATAAATAATCGAACATAGAATAAACAGAACTACGCGTCTTGCAAAATAGTAAACAAATATCAGCAATGCAATTTTGAAAGGAGAAACAGAAAGGTGTGTGTCGATTCATTCTTGATACGTAGCACCAATACGCTTATACCACGTAAAGTGCTATTATATCATAGAGTAACTGGTGGTATTGTATAAGCTATATATTGGGTGTTGAGGATATCCTTAAAATGGAGATACACAATAATTATGTGACATCATTAGATAACTGACCCCAAACATATCTCTTAAGAATATACTGATACCAAAACTACCCTAAAATGGCTAAAAGAATTTAATTATCAAACTTGATTTCTTATTGCTTCTAAATAGTAGTTTAAATCTAGTTAGCCATAGATAGTACCAAGTATTTAGTATCTTGCAGCTCGCCAGTATCTCTTATGCTGTAATACGACCGAGGAACGGAGAATTGCATAGCTCTGAATCTGACTTCTTGTAGCATCCTCTTTTGCGGTCCATCAATGAGTATCACGGCGAAGAAGCTACTGCCATAATGGCGAGGTCCAGTCATTCCGCCAGATGCTTCTGGAGAGTGCAAGTTGGGTTGGTTAGTTGGGCACAATTGCGTGATCAGAGATGAAGAACTTACTAGAGTGTTGATTGCAATAGCTGAGTTTTGTTAAAGTCTATCATTTAAAGGAAATAAGTTAACTATATACAAGAAGCGAAGGAATCGAGCTTCAGCGCTAAGCGAGGCTCTGTAAAGGAAATAGGGGGGAAGACAGGTTGTTAAGCGAGACAGGCCCTTAAGCGAGACTAGTGTTTGAGCGACGCTGGTCTGCAACAGAGGGCTACTTTTTTATGAAGATGGTCCTATAGCACCATATAGTTTTATCAGTTCAACTCAAGTCTTTGTCAAAGATAGAAGAAACAATATATCTCCGCCAAGATCGCGATGCTTTATTTTCTTTTAAAAGAGAAATTTGAAAAATATAAGACTTGGTAGTAAAGTAATATAATTATAGACCTATATAAGCTATAGTTCATGAGTTAATTTACCTAACTCCAAAGTCTGGGTGAACCCAACATCAGATCCCGAGGGCAGGTTTACCACGATATACTTGCAGTAATCGATCAGGCGCGTGGATATTCCAAGTCCCATCAGCCATAGCCATAGGCATAAAACAAAAGTATCGCCTAGTAGCTATAGCAGCGAAAGCATTCAGTATGCGAAACCGAATACCACGCCCCTTTTCTATTGGCCTGATCAAAGAGTGGTATCTGTTGTAGTTAGTCCTTCGGTCCCTTGGTCCCTTAGTTTCAACGCGTAGAATTTCTTTTTGCCTCTCGTCGACTCTGTCAGGCCGTACGTAGTTGGGTTTATTTCCATACTCT
>Ga0247810_10000278_pt1 | contig 71343 bp, 78 predicted proteins | sample UWRJL119311C1_FD_179918 | JGI IMG/M metagenome (GOLD analysis project Ga0247810, IMG submission 179918) | Plant litter microbial communities from Arlington Agricultural Research Station in Wisconsin, United States - UWRJ-L119-311C-1 | ecosystem: Environmental > Terrestrial > Plant litter >...
TGTGGGAGGGATTTGCCCATCAACAAAGACCAGAGACCAGCAGCATTCCTTTCCAACCCTGATATAATACGTGACCGAACAACTTTTGCAGCACGGCGCATCTCTTGATGATTCTTTGTGAATCTAAATTTATCCGTGTTTAATCGAGGCGGCAACTGTAGAACACATTTCCACGATACAAGTTTTGCTGTGACTAGTCGCGGTCAGGGGTCTGGGCAATGATACTATTGAAAACAAAACATTAATAATAACAGAAACGCACCCGACGACGGCCTTAATGTCGACCTCCACTCCACGACGCTCTCTCGCACGACCAAGGCCATCTCTTACAAATACCGGAATATCTACGGCGAGTTCGCCAAACCTTAGCGCGGCGTACGACACGCTACAAACCTCACACAGCAATCGTGCTCTCAATCTGACCCGGAAAGCCTCTCTTTCCGCACTTACCTCGCACTCCCTATCTACCATTCCCGATGCCAGTGAGCACTACGCGTTAAGCACGGTGATGGATGAAGATAACCGTCCGTCGGCGAGGATGCGGCCGTATACGCCCGCCCGCGCGCATGATGGAGACCTAGAAGTCGGGGATCTGGTGGACGTTCCGGGCAACATGCACGGAACCGTCAAGTTTGTAGGGAACGTACAGGGTAAAAATGGGACATTTGCAGGCGTAGAGCTCAGCGAACAGTTTGCTTCTAGGGGCAAGAACAATGGCGACGTGGACGGGTAAGAATACAAACGGAAAACCCTTTCCTACCATGGTACTGACGTTTTCTAGAATATCATACTTCCGAACCACAATCCATGGCGCAGGCATATTTCTGCCGGTGAACAGAGCCACACGGCGCGGTTCTCCATCCTCACATGAGGGATCGTTCCCTTTGACCCCATCGACACCATCTGTTGGTGGAGGATACAGGGTTGGTGGAGGAGGTGGTGGTTATACTCCACCAACCCCTTCCGTGCCAAAATTCAGTCAGTCTGTTGGGCCTGGTAGAGCCCCCAGTCCACAATTCAAGAAATCTCGGCCATCTTTGCCACGTCCAGAATCCCCATTGCGACGAACACAATTAGGAGCTATTGGAGCGAGGCCGTCTATTGGTACGCCTATTAGCAAACCATCAGTGCCTGGCAGGTATGGAAGTCCAGCTCCGAGCAAATTCGGGCAAAGTGTTAGAGGAACGCAGGACTCTCGCGATCCAAGCAAGAAGCCAGGCTTCGCACCTAGGAACGGCAGGAAAACCCCGGTGGGCGGCCACAGGAGTGCCTCTGCATTAGGAAACGTGCCTATGAATTACAGTGATGAAGAGTCTACACCTGTTGGCCTTGCAAGGACGAATAACACTAATAGTCTTGGCTCCGTTTCTTCTTTTGCCTCAAAGATGAGGCCGGCTTCTAGAAGTGCCTCACGGGCTAACAATGATGATGAAGTAGACCGACTACGAGGACAGCTAGAGGAGCGCGATAGGCAACTCAAGGATCAAGCTTCAAGTTTGGCAGAGATGGAGAGTAGTCTTAACGAAGTACAGTCACTGATGAACGGCTCAGACGGCGGAAGACGGGAGAGGGGCAACAGCATGGAGGACAAAGATTCAACACAGCTACGCGCATTACTACGAGAAAAGAACGAGAAGATTGCCATGTTGACGGCTGAGTTTGATGCACATCGGGCAGACTTTAGAAGCACCATTGATACCCTCGAACTCGCGAGCACAGAGACAGAACGTGTATATGAGAGGCGGGTTGAGGACTTGATCGGGGAAGTAAGAGACTTACAGGACCGAAGTGAGGATGTTGATAGTGTTGCACGACAGCTTAAACAGCTAGAGGAGCTTGTCCAGGAACTCGAAGAGGGCCTTGAAGATGCTCGACGTGGAGAAGCCGAGGCTCGTGGGGAGGTTGAATTTTTACGTGGGGAGGTCGAGCGTACTCGATCAGAACTGCGCCGGGAGCGAGAAAAGGCTGCTGCTGCCTCTTTGCATGGTGAAGGAGGCAATGGGGAATCCATATCAAAGGATGTTGCACATAAAGAGGACGAAATTCGTGGCTTGAAGGCGATCATACATTCTCTCAGCCGAGACGCTCTACCTGATGCAAACCCGGATTTGCATAAAACACCTACTGGTAAGCGTCGGCAGAGTTCCGTCAGCAATGGTGTAGAGTCGGCTGCGGATCGTCTCGCTCGTGAGAAACTTGAACGAGAGAACAAGGAACTTCGAGCTTTAGTTGATTCCAAAAGCAGTCGGGAAGATGAGCTTGAACGCGAACTGGAACGCCTACGACGAACAAGTGCCGTACTTCCAACTAATCAACGAGCTAGTGCGATGACCATAGGGAGCGCAGGAACAGCCACACAAGAACACTCGTCTCTTCGAGACTCTAGAGGAACGGTTGTTAGCTGGAGGGATAGAGAACAGCCTCGTTCGCCCGAAAGCCACCGACGAGGCAACACTTTGGATACGATGCCAGAAAGTGACACATACTCCTCCGCCAACGAAAGTTTCTGTGAGCTGTGTGAAACTTCAGGTCACGATATTCTGACATGTAGCAATATGTTCCCTTCCAATAACGGCAATGGCTCGGACTCGCCACTTCAGAAAACTGGCAAAGATGTAGTAGAGAGGGGCCTTCGGCTGTCGCCAATTGTTCCTCACGATGATTTCAAACCAGCCCCATTGACGCCTAACAAGAGGTCCCCCGAAGCCACTCCAATACGTCTTCTTCCCAATCCCATGGAGCAAGGTCCAGTTGCAGGCAAGGATAGTGGAGTTGTCAACATGGAAAAGTGGTGTGGAGTGTGTGAGCGGGAGGGACATGATAGTATAGATTGTCCATTTGAAGATGCGTTCTAAACTTGGCAGTAACCGGGTTGCTTTCCTTTGCGGAGCAAGAACATGAAGTAGCATTGCGTGGATGTGTTTTTGTTCTGCGTAGCGATGATACCATGACTTTATTCTTCTGGGCGATTTCACCACGAGCAACGAGATGTGAAATGGGTATCATAATGTAAATATAATACGTAATTATTGGAATGGAGTAGATTTGAAGAAACTCTGTTGCTGTTCGATGTCATTTTTCTTAGCCGTAGCAAGATCTGGAAGTTTCAATGCTGAAAAATGCATCGATGGAAAGTCCGTGTTTCAAGCACACGAGAAAAAGTATCTAGTCAAAGCAGTGCATTATAATCGAATATCAAATTCACCTAGGTAATTTGACGACTGTCTGGTTATATAGGTAGGCTAACAGAGCAAGCTCTATGGCTGAGGGTTTCTCGCTTAAGTCTCAGGGGCACCTACACCCGCCATGTAATTCGTCCAGAACAGTCGATTTGGAGTCAACAATTCGAAAGGGATACCTCTTCCTCTTGATCTTGTCGGCTAAAGTATGAGTTGCTGGCAGAATAGACCCAAAAGTAGCCGCTATGTTAAACTACTTCTTCAATACTTAAGGACAAGTAGGAGAAATGCGGAAGCCGTGCATCGTTTGAGCTATCTTGTATTTATTCTCTGAAGTTTCATACGATGTGACCAAAATCTGAGAGTATAACAGCGTGATCAAAGTTAAAGAGAATTATTTGAAGATGATGTATTTCAATTGTTCCGGGTTTATACAACTACACGGAATGAAGTTAGAAGCAAAATCACCACCTCTAAAATCCTTGACCCCCTTCTAAAGTCAACATCGGATCCTTCGGAAATTTATCTCTACAAACGTGTATGTTTACAGAATTTATTCAGACACTCTCTCAACCTTCTTAACGACGCGAGCTGGTACACCCTTGTAGTGATTTAGCATGACATAGACTGAAAACTTTGGAAGGTCATCAGTAGCTAGGGACTATCTTGAATTCCGATGTTGTTTGAATGTTCAAACTGCTTATCAGAAGGTATTGAAAATAGCCCCAGATACCTCAACATAAAACCGAGAATTGACGAGGAATTGTTGTGACTTACCATGGCGACCGAGTACTCCGGAACATCCTTTGATACTATGCTTCCTGCTGCAATCGTACATCCGTTTCCAATAGTGACACCGGGAAGCACCGTTACATTTGACCCAAGCCAGCAATCGTCGCCAATGGTAATTGGCAACGCGTACTCGACCCCGTCTCTTCTCGACTGGATGCTAGTCTCATGTGTTGCGGTGATAAGACTAACACCTGTTCCAAACAAAACTCTATCGCCAATCTTGACTAATGCGCAATCGAGTATTACAGTGCTAAGAAGATTTAGCAGCCGACAATTGTTCGTAAAGGGAAACAAGGCAGAAAATCTCACTTAAAGTTGCCGTAAAACCTCTCTCCAATGTGGATGTTGCACCCATAGTCGACTTGAATGTTCGGCTCCATAGTACTACCATCTCCCACATGACCAAAAAAGGTACGGAGTATTCCAATTCGATCGTTCACTAAAGACTCCATGGTCGCATCGTCCGGAAGGTGAGCATTGAATTTTGCAGCGAGCTTTCGTGCTCGTACACGGCCTTCTTCCAGCTCTGGTGCTTCGCAGCTGTAGAGCATACCGGAAATCATCTTCTCATAGTCATCGCACCAAGGCACGTTTTCGAGATTCTTGGCATAGCCGATTGCCACTGCATCTTTCACGGTGCTGACGCCGGAAGGCATTTGGGAGAACAGAAAATTAAGATCTAAGGAAAAGTGTTAGTTCGGCGGCGGAGGTGAACAGGATTTAGGAAGTACGCGACCCTTTTTGGTATAATTTGATGGGCAGATGAAAAACAGGACAGGAACCAAGAAGCCTTCACTTTCCAAACGGTTTTTAAGCCGACAACTCGATAAATTGAATCACAAAGTTTCACCTACTGGAGTTAATATTTCTGACCACAAATTTCCTTTGCAGAGGAGGTATATGTGTCTCTTGTAGTCAAAGTCCGACACTGAAGTCTCGTCCCGAGTATTTGCCGGCGTTCAGGGCCCGCCTCATCCTGAAGCGAGCTGAGCCTTGGCAACTTGAATAACTTCTAACGCTGCTCATGGCTTAATGATTAGTATAACATAGTAAATAAAGTAGGTTATATCACACCAAAAAGCTACATATTTTACAGAAATGCTATGTAATACCTTGTGTTTAATTTCTAATGAATGGTGTTAAAGGATTAGTACAGGCCTACGAGAACTTCTACTCGAGCTAGTCTTTCACATCTCGTTACAAAATGGTGAGATTTAGAAATGAGTCTACATATTGCCTTACATTATCTCAGGCTTTCAGAGCGAGGACTATTTGACTGAGAGTATCAAAATACTAGATAGACAGTTCTACAGGACATACCGGAATCTTGGCCCATCATTCTCATCACCAATTCCTATAACCCCATCACTGGATCCCTCGTCCCCAGTTTTACCATTTCCATCTACCCGAGCAATAACGCCATACTTGCGATCCAATTTCTTATTCTCCCAAACTAGTAAAGTCCTAAGACCCAGAGCTAACAGGGCATTGAAGAGCATGAATCCCGCACAAACCCACATTCCGAGCCTGTAGTACGGACTGTCTTTCGCAGGATACACTCTTGTACCTAGCAACGGTCCGCACTGTCCAATCAGATTAAGGATCGCAATACCAGTCCCTCGTTTTGTGTCGCTGCCTTGATTGTTTAGTACCCAAGGTAGAATGTTTCCAATGCAAGGAAAAATTCCTGCTGCTGCGAAGAATACGCCGGTATAGCGGGGACCAGTCTTCTCAGTTGTAGCTAGAAGAATGTATCCGAGAGCACCAATTAACGACATTATAATGATGGTGATGCCACGCTGCTGAGTACGGTCTGCGATATAGGTCGTAAGGATCACAAGGAGAAACGAGAGAAAGTATGGCGGCGCGGAAAGTCCTTGGGCATTGATTGGCGAGAATCCCATTTCGGAAAGAATTGTGGGAAGAAAGACTGGAAGAGAACTGAACGATACGTTACAAGAGAAATACATGAGCGCTGTGAAGTAGTTCTATGGCATCTAATGTTAGCGATATATCTTACTGGCAAGACGGGATAAAGTACCTTCACATCAAGAAGGGCTACTCCAATGTCCTTGAAACTAATATGGCCAACTCGGTGGGCTGTCTCCTCCCCAACCTGTCGTACTCCTCGTGCTCTTGCAACCAACTTATCTTCTTCAGTTAGGAAGGAAGCCTTCTCGGGACTATCTGGTAGGATGAAAAATGTTAATGCTCCAGCAAGTATGCATGGTAAACCTTCCACCAGGAAGAGGAGTCTCCAGTTTGCGATGCGTCCGGAATCATCCCCACTTGTGATTCCATAAGCTAACGCTCCCGCGAAGCAAGTAGCCAGGGGAGCAGCAGATAAAAAGACCCCGATCCTAACACCAATCTCGTGACGTAGATAGAAAAAGCTAAGAAGATACGGGATTCCAGGCCCATAACCAGCTTCAAATAACCCCAAAAAGAATCTTGCAGCCATCATGCCAGAGAAAGAATAAGTTGCCGCCTGAAGAGTAGCGGTAAGACCCCAACCTACCACACAGATAGTTGCCCAAATGTGTGGTGGTATGATTTTCCACATTAGCGCAAACCACTCGAATAATATATAGGAGATGTAGAATATTGTGAGAAGCCACTGATAATCAGAAGATGACAATTTGAGTTCTTTCTCCATTCCTGCAATTTTGGCATTTCTAAGATGTTCAGCAAGATGGTCAGAGAAAACTTCTGTGGAATGACTGACCCAATATTTGATCGATCTAGAAAAGCAAGGACATCTAGATATTGTAAGCTTACTTTCGCTGCCCGCATAGATGCACGTACATAAACCCATAACAAGTGGTACAAGTCGTCTGTCCAGCTTCCTGACTAGATGTTTCTCCATTCTCGGAGTTATGTGAGGGGAAGCCGTTGTAAAATCATCACCAGCATATTCATTTTCCCCATGCCTTCGATCTACGAGATCGTGGCCAGCTGCTTTCGGAGACGCGTCAGCACCATCTGCCGTTGAGAGGTCCTTCTTTTCGAATCTCGATAGGAACCCCATCCTAGAGGATGTCTAGCCAGCCAAAACTATAGTTTCAACGTGGTGAATAGAGCAATATAGAAAGTCGACTGTTGTGAAGGATACATTTTTTTCTCTTTGGTAAGCACAAAAAGATTCTCCCTTTATAAGTAGGTTCGGAACATCACTGCCGTGTGACAGAGCCATGTAGCCATGCCGATCATCTTTACTGCTTCGGTCTTAAACTGGTGAAGAACCTCTTACCCCGCGGTTGAAAGCCGTGGAAACCGTGGTGATGTCAGTACTACCTACTGTAATATCTAAGAAGTAGATTTCATAGAGTTATTACTGTTGACTTTTGATAGACCATAAATTTGCAACTCACTACCCTTATGGCAAAGATATCATAATCTATCCGTAATTCCAGTGTTCTTACTATTACTAATAGATTAGAGGTAGCAACTTGAGTTCAAAAGAAGCACCGAAAGGGAAGAGATCGAACTGTCACTTCTAGATGATATGGTTATACTTACAGCCATGGATTTTAAACTACCTCTACGTATTCAAGCTTTCAAGCCAAGAGCATGGACTTGGCTTCTTGGACAAGTAGCTGACCTGGAGCTTCACGTGATATGAAGACAAGTAAAGTATCTTCTATAGTTCCCCGGTACCTATATTCATTGGATTAGATGGTCAAGATAAAGACATTATGCTCATTAACATCCTAGAATTTCAGCTACATGAAAGGAGAAAGAGCATTGATCATTTAGAGTCTATGCACGTGAGTGGTACGGCACTTTGAGATGTCTCTCCATGGTTCTTAGTCAGCCCAATTATATTGTGTTTAAAGAGAGACAGGTCTTTTCTAGGTTGATGACCGTGCTCAAATAATGCAATTATCATGTGTTCAAAAGAGCATATGGAGATGATAATAATTTAACTCTCCTATTCGCTAAGAACAAAGTGTCTAACATATGCCCACTTTTGCAACGAAGTATCTAATACAGTCAAAGTGTAGGATGAGGTAGCTCGGCTGGGTTGATTTGGATGTATGGAACATAAGGTAAGGAAGGTATTTCATGTATTATATAGATTACCTTTGATTGGTCTTTCTAGAAGCCGTTTATTACATTGCCTCCTGTCATACAACTTGGCAGAATAGTCGTGAGTGAGTGTAAACCGAGGGTTTCTATTATTGCTTTGTGGCAAGAATTAGCTTGCTCTTGCATATCATCTCCATTAATAGCCACATTAAACACCGGGGAGAACACAAATATATCTACTTAACGAAGGCCGCTTCTCCCATTACTCATCAACTTTCTTCAAAAACATGTTTAACGAGCGACCCAGTCCAACAGAGCCGGGGTAGGGAAGTCCAATTCCCCACGAGATGTTAGTGCTGTGGGGGATCCCCGCCAAGTGGTACCGACACGCGGGCATCGTCTCGAGGTTACCGGAATTTCCTACCACAAATCCACTAAGAGGACCTGATGGCGCGCCAGTTGTCTTTCAAGAAGTAGATTAGAATTCTAATATAAGTAGGAGCTGGTACTCTAATCATTTGCCATATCTAAATTTTCCCATTCTAAACTTGTCATTTTCTTAACACCCAATTCCCAACATCTTCCAAACACATTGTAGAGCGGTATTCAACATGGCACCACCCGCCAATTGGAAAGCAAATAACAAGAGCAACCAAATCCTCGAGGCTGCGGAAAAGGGTGGTTATGGAGTAATCGCCGCGATCGCCTACAACATCGAGCACATTCTAGGTTTCGTGCGCGCGGCGGAAAAGGCACGATCACCATTTATCATTCAATTCTTCCCGTGGGCCGTTACTTACTCCGATGGGCTCCTCATCCGTACGGCGGCCGATGCTATTAGCAGATGCACCGTCCCAATCGCATTACATATGGACCATGCACAGGACGAGAATTTAATTAAGCTGGCGGTAGACACATTACCATTTGACAGCATAATGGTCGATATGTCACATTATGAGAAAGAAGAAAATCTAGCCAAGACAGCTGCGCTCGTCAAGTACTGTCAGGAAAAGGGAATTGCTACCGAGGCGGAGCCAGGAAGGATAGAGGGTGGTGAGGACGGTGTGATGGACACAGAGGGTTTGGAGGGAAGTAAAACGACGCCGGAAGAGATTGAGGAGTTTATTGCCACGGGTGTTGATGCGATTGCGCCAGCATTCGGAAATATGCATGGTGAATATTGGGCGGCCGGCCCACAATTGGACTTTCCTAGGTAGGCTCGAAATAACCGTGGAAGCTTGATTCGTGCTAATGATGATCGATAGACTCGAGCAAATCCGCAAAAATGTAGACAACAGAGTCCGCATCGTTCTGCACGGAACCAATGGCTTTGAGCCTAAGCTTATGAAGGAGTGTATTGCTGCTGGATGCACTAAACTCAATGTCAATAGAGTGGTGTTGGATGACTATTATGAACACTTCAGGAAAAATGCACCCACTATGTCGCATACGAAGTTGATGGAGGAGACCACTGAGAAAGTGATATCACAAACTATCGAGTGGATGGAAATTTGTGGATCGGCTGGAAAGGCATAGACAGAAAAAAAATCATAAATTATTCATATCAAGACAATACTCTTCATCTGTGATGATGAGTTTATGCTACAGAAACTCCCTCCCAGTCTGTTTTTAATTCCTCACTTAGTGATTTCGTGGGCCAGCCAGATCTGCGCTGACATAGGTCAATAAGTTCGGTAAGCCTGTTTCTCTGCCGTGGCTCTTGAATACACATTCCAGCTAAAGATACATAAGTTTTTAAGTTGGTTTTTGTGTGAATCAAGACTTACCAATGAAAAGGCATTGCGAGGACATCACACTAGAAGCATCGTCGGTCAATGCCGCAGCAATACCGCAGATGGTGTGGACTGACTTTAGCAACAGCTGCTGTTGTTCCATAAAACCTCTACGGCCACCTAGTGAAGGCTTGTGAAGAAGGAGTAGAATCCGAGCTGCACAATTGAGCTGTACAGAAACACCTTCTATGGTAAGCGTCTGAATATTATAACAGTATAGAACCTTACCGAAAGCTGGAGGATTGATCCAGATTGGTTTAAACACCTCTTGGTTAAAACTCCTGTCCACTGGTAGAGGCATGAATTCGATCGTCAAATTCTTCTCCCATTCATCTAACATTTTGAAAACCATTTCAGCCTTCTCCATCCGCGGCAGCACATTCTCCTCGCCATTTTGGATTTCTTCTAAGGAGCAATAGTCGACAGCTCGGGCAAATATCCATACTGATCTCAATGCAATTTCATGTGGGGTTAGCATTTCATATGGTTTAGTAGGTGTCCAGAAGCTGAGTGTTTTCCTCCGTTCTCTGAACGCAGCCCAGACATCTTGGCGTAGCCATGCCCACCACACGGCCGATCTAAGTCCTCCAGATTCCCCTTGTATGACTTGCGAACGCTGAATCCAGAAAACTCCTTTCAAGTGCCGTTTCCATCCGCTGCCGATATCATCTAGCATCTCGTAGGTTGATACTATCAGTGTAGTAGCCAGAAGCTCAAGGCTCGTTGTATAACTATCGTAACTCATCGCCTTCTGAAGGTAATGTAGTGTCTCATAATAGTAGTTTAAACCCGTGTTCGGGTCTTGCTGCTCTTCGCTAGCTGTATGGCTCAATGACAGATGTCTAGCGGATAGAGCTAGGATCGCATTCACTAGGGAGAGCAGCTGTTAGTATTTATCCGGATTGAATCAAGAATGAGCATGCTGTTTAACTGGAATGATGGAAACTCTTTCAAGCCAAGAGGGATATGACACTAGGCAATCCTACAAGGAGAGAGATCCTAGCAAACCCCCAATACCTAGGCAATACTTACTGAGACCGGCGTCATGTAACTTAAGAACATTAGCTTCTAATTCTTGAAAGTTAATAAGTATGAACTAACCGCCAAATGTGGAACGAATATTGAGAAACATTTTGTAGGATCAAAGAGATCAATCTAACAAGTCAGCGGCTAGCTTTAAGTATATCGAACGAGTTGACGACCATACCAAAGCACTGACATGCCTAATGAAGTTGCCGAAAAGATCTTCTTCGTGAGGAAGAAGTTTAGATGGTTCCGAGCCTCTCCAGGGCTGTCTCCTAGATAGTTGATCGCGTGTAAACTCTGGTGAGCTACTGTAGCGGCTATCAGAGTCCAACTGTAGTTCTACCCAGTTCCGGCGATTTTTAGTTATGCCTAATTCACTATGCTGAGTTGATGGCGGCCGTGGAATCATATGTCCATCACTGTTGACACCGGGAATAATGGTTGGGAAAACACCAGCCGAGTAATCGGAGTCTTCTAGTAGAAGTCCAAACCATCGAGAAAAAGCTGCATCCGGTGGTGTGACAGCTGCGATCATCAATGCATCTTCATGTTGTGCGTCTTCCGAGTGGCCTGGTCGGTCATCGAGCACTACTTCCTGGGAAATTGTTTCAATAGAACTGGCAGAATTGAGATGTAGGAGCTCATTTGCCGCTTGTGTTTGCTCAAGATCTGGAGAAACAACTTGGTTTTTAATATTTAACAATGGTGAAGCCCACGTCTCTTTGTCCTACGACAACCTCGAAGTTAGCTAGGTTCTTAATATAAATCTTGAGAAGACTTGCATCTACATGTCTCAAGAGCATTCCGCTTTCTAAACGCTTCGGATTACTAGATTGTACTCTAAGGAGGCTTACTTCAGGTTGCTCCGATCTCCGATTATCCGAGAGAGCGAGGAGTTCAGAGGCTGGCGAAGCGGAGTGCGCTGTAGAAATTGCAAAGATGCATGTTTGCTTGCTTCTCATGCATGGGCCACAGAAAGGAGTGACCTCATCACACTTCAAATGTCTTTTTCGACAAGTGAGACTGTGGAACTCGGTCAGCGAATTTTCAAAATAGATCAGCGTGGTTCTTGCAAGTGTAACTTGGATGCATTGTTCCAGACGCTGTGATACACTCAAACTAATGGTGTAAAGCTGCAATTCTTTAAATATGGATCCAGTTCAATATAACATAGCGTTTGATGCTTTGAACTCAGTTGTATTTGGTCGTGGACTCTTACCATCCAGTGGTTTTTCTTAGCCCCTTGCCTCTCGACTTCCGGTTTCTCCGCGCACGTTGAGTTACCGGTAGAGGAGCGTCCATGCTCCCAAGACCCCGTGCAAGAATTCCGAGACTTAATTCATCCACATTCAGCATGTAGCAGTATCTCCTTACTTCTTGCAAGTAAACTTCTCTCAAAACGGAGGATCGATGGAGCCCCAGAAAGTGGCTCCGAGGCGAGGGAGCTCATGCCATGCCATCTCCGGGGTTTGTTCAAGTCCCATAACTTTAACATGAGTCGTGGTGGATTTGACTTCGAGACGAGGCAGTGTGGGCAATTTAGACCCGGGTAACTTGCCGTGGTGTCTTGGGGACTACGGCTAAAGTTTACGTTCCGAGTCTCACTATCGGTTGGTTGTAGTCCCAACCTCTAATATACGAAAACACTAAAGCCACCAAAATCTATATAAGAATTGTTATAATTCAATTTGATACCATAGCTACCTTCGATGATAAAAATAACAGTAGAGACAATTGATTTTGGCAGCTATATCGTGATACTACAGTCGTCTAATCTTAGTGTAGTAATCTGTTGTCGAGCCCTGTTCCCTCCTCCCGTGTTCTTCCTACGCATTTGCCCATCTATTCAGTTTCTTCAATTTATTTAACCATTACCATTACTGCCACCATTTCTTTCTCGGTTCTTCCGAGACAGCAAAACAGTAAAATGGAAAACTTACCACCTGAGATCTTGTCCATGATCATCAACTACCAAGATGCGCCACTAGCACTTTACTCAACTATCTCTTGCGATTGGCAATCTTCCATTCTAGGGTTGGTTCTACGCTCACTTCCTGTGGTTGAGAAAATTCATTGGAGTTTATTTGGTCCAGAAGTTAGACTCCTCGACTTGAGAAGAGATATTAGAACTTGTGAGTTGTCGTAGCTTTCCACTTCAATCGATCTTGTCTAATATGAATATTGCTATATCTAGCTCTGGCGTATGCTATTTTTAGCCCTAGTCTACCCATTCTACGAGAATTACACCTCACATCGTCGGGTTCTGAGTGTCATAATCATAGCTTCTATGCCGGTAGCCTCCTCAATCCAGATACAGGTGTCGACGACCTCAGTGTAGCCCTTCAGAAAATAGGCCAACTTTCGACGATCAAGAGTCTTAAACTAACTGGCTCGTTCATCCTATCTTCCGAATTCTTCTATTCCATAAACCTAGATACGGACAGCTTTCCAACCTCATGGCCATCCTTGGAAATCTTGGGATTGGGATTGAGCTCAATGACTCCAGCTGGAGACTGGTACTTCATTGGGGACCCAAGATCAACTGAGCTGTACGATGAACGATCTTATATTTCAGATGAGGAAGACGTCGATTCATCAAATTTCGAGGTCGAGGACTATCCTACTGTATCGGACTGGGTAATGCTTAGTGGTGAAAGGCCATATAGTCCATGGCGAAACCAACCCAAAACATCAACTTTCAATTTTTTCCTACTTAAGCTTGCAAAGCCAGTTTCTCCACAGCTTGTCAATAGTTGACCTGCCAAAAAAGGATCAAGTAGTGATCTGGTAATTGATGTAAGTTCTTTTCTGCAAGAGAAAGGCCCTCACAAAACAGGTACTATACCCTCAACCTGAAGAAGAAGATTTACGATTGGCCATGTTGGGAGATTGCTCTGATACGGCGTGACGAGCTGACCGATCAAAAGACTATATGGGAGATACCCGACGAGTTGAAGCAAGTTTGGAACTACACTACTGATTCACGTGCTGACAGCATACATCTCGTTAACGTAACGGGGAACACCGTTGTGAAGTATGAAGAGAACTAGTCAATCTACACTCTGTACTCAAAAGAGGGCTGTCCAGCTCCATTGTGGCATAAATAGTGACCGGGTATCTTCCTGGTCCGCAACCTTTGAGTCGGACAGCCTTCAAAGTCTTAAATAACCATTCTCAGTTGTTCTTGACTTTTCTTTCTTGACACTTCCTTTCGAATAAGCGAGATTCTCCGAACATAGTCCAGAGATCAATAGGATGCTCAGTGTCAGGGAACACTATACAAATATACCAGAACATGTCACATTAAGTAAGCGGTGCCTAAACCCAGTGCAAGTGTCCTTCCAAAATTCTTTCGAATTCTGTCAAATCTTGACCAAACTCTAATAATAGATAAATATATGCTATAAGTCTGCCAGAACCTGCTGGGTATCTCTGAGTATGCCTCTAATCTAATATCTAAAAGACCTTTCCAATATACAAACAACTCAGAGCCTGTCGTAGCGCTATAATAACCCAATAAACACATTGGATATAAAGAAGCTCGACATACGCAGGCTTAATATCTCCTGCCACTGTACCAAAGATCATGTCTCTCTAACTTCTTCTTCTTCCGTAACCTCGGCGTTCCCACCTCATAATAATTGTCATACCCTGGGTGCAAGCAATACCGATCACCGCCTCTCCTTCCTTCTCCTTCCCTATACTCCCTCTCCCAACCGACTCTATAGTCCCGTTCCCTCTCTCTCCTCAGTCTCTCTCGCCCCAACTCCCCATACCTCTCCCTACTAACTAATCTACCACTCCTTGAATCGAGCACCAAATCATCTGGCGCCCAGTCTTTCAGTAAACAACACAAAGGCAAACCACCACCATATGAAGATTGGTTATAGAGTGGAACATGTTTGTGCGTGGAACGATGGAGAGGGTAAAATTTCTTGGATGTAAGACCTAGACAGGTCGACGACACGGGATCCAACGTGTCAAAGATCTCGAGTTGAATTTCTGGTGGGAGATTACTGAGATGTGGTTTCCTAGAAGTAGGATCTACTCGAATTCAATAAACCACCCTTTCATATATATCGTCGGGAAAAACTTACATGAAGTAGGCTTTACATATGTCGGGCTTGTGTAGTCTGCATAGTGAGGGCTTCTACTGGGATATGCACTATGGGTCGAAGTTCTGTGTTGGTGGTACTCCCTCTTGACCGTTTTCGGTGCTCGTCCTAAGCGGTGTCGTTTGGTTGATGACCCCATTCGGAACAGATCTCGGAGAGAGTAGGAGTTAAAATATCGGTTTGACATTGTGCGATGGCTTCAGTAGAAGGAAGTGATCTAGGGACAGAAAGGAAATTACTGAAGATTACGAGGTAGATAGGGAGTTTCATTGACACCTTATAAAAAGTTTAATGGGCTATGGATGAATGAAGGGGAACTGGAGATCTGGAGAAGTTATATCTTTCGAGTCATGGCGAAGAAGAAAAAGCTAATCACGATACTGGTCTCAAAGGCTTTTGAGCATGATGCCTTGGTAGCAAGGCCTGATCTCAAATCAGCTCTATTCTGAGCTTCGAAAACCTAAAATGTGGAAGAAGGGTGTCATCTGGCTTCTTGTGATAATTGAGTTTTGGTTGATTTCCGCTACTAGACCTTTAGAATGTTCGTCGTCTCAACGGCTCAACGTCAACGAGGCATCTATTGGTGCCGGGACCATGCGTCAGGCGGTATTGGGGAGTGATAACCTTTCACTAATAATATTGATCAGCCTTGAATTGAGCCTCTTGACGTTCCTGGTAGTCATTGGCAGCAGACTCTCCTCCTCATCGCCTGCACTAACCTTGTGATCCTGACTCGGAATTGCCCTCGTGATAATCCACGTGATTGGCAGCTCTGGTAGATATAGCTTTAACAAACACAACCACAAAATGAAAATAATTCTTCGTAGACATCGAAAGGGATCTTGGGTATTTGTGCAGAATCTCTAAGAATTTAATAATATTATGCCCCGGACAGCGCCCCTTGGCATGTTAGCTCTCGATATGTCTCAATTTTACCAGATGCTGTAGGTAGTAGTATCAAGCATTTGATCGGCCTAAAGAAAACAAAACAAAGCACATTGAATTAAGAGAATACTTTAACAAAGAATTGGTTTACCCAGTCTTCTCAATTTAAAGCGAGATGTCTGTGGTGGACCAGGGGAAATTTGGCGACCTCGGTCTCCTCTCACCGAATAGACCACGGAGGACGCATTAAAGCGGACATTTGTGTATTAATTTTAGGAATTTTGTAGCTGCAAGAAGTTATCCGCTTGTCGATTTAGGATTTATTCCAAGTTAAGGTTCTAGAAACGTGAAAAGTGAATAGAAGTCCGCAAACTTATTACACATAACCAAATCCAGGAAATGTCCTCTCATCACCAAACCGAACAGAATGAGACCAGCGGGCTCAATTGATGGTCACAATCCTACCTAACAGCTCCAAAGAGCAGTGAATTTACATAGATAATCAGAGATACACCAATGCACGGCTATGAAACACATTGAAAGTGTTATTTAGTACGAACAACAGGATATTTCCGAACTTCAACTGAGGACGACAAAAGAAGGTATAAGCGGAGATTTGATGGGGACTGGCGGCTGGATTATACCTAGCTTATGTTAAAGGGAAGGAAGCCATTTCCATAATTTACTAATGGTTAGGTATATTATCTGTACTGTGACTTTTCTCTGATTTCATCCTCGAACACAAAGTATATTTACCACAAAAGATAGATAGATGATGCTCTCCCGTTGGTTCCACAGTGGAGCATTGGATTCTCGCTTAGGAAATCCCAGGTCACAACCTCTCGTCTTCCTGAAATCTCGTATAGACAATCTGAATTGAGTTTCCGAGTCAAGTAAATTATGGCTTAGGTTCGCATGAGTGGTGAAAGTGGAGACTACATGCATGTAGCCAGACCAGCAAGAACATCCCAGGCGCAAAGCAGGTAAGTCATGGAAAATGCTACTCCGGAAGAAACACAGCACAGGAGACGATGTGCCTGGAAACTTTCTAGTAACTTATGAAAACCTGGCTGGCTATGGAATAGTTGACTAAATGAGCAGGCAAACAATATACACAATCCGCTGACCTCGCCCACGTGTCTCGCATTCTCTCAATCAATATAAGAACGTGTCTCACTTTTCATCACGACCACCCGCCTGATTCCATGAAGCGCTTGTTAGTCAACGTGCAGAGAATAATTCAGAATGTCTTCCATGAATAAGGAAATAAATGTTCTTTGTTTCGGCGCAAGTCTGGTGCAAGGTTATAACAGCGGACCTGAAAACACCCCTTATGCAAAATGGATGTTGGCGAAGTTGCAAAGTCAACAGCCCGCAAAGCATTTCGACGTAACTGTGGATGGTGTGGCTGGTGATCTAGCAACTGTGGCCTTCACGCCCCGTATGTCAAGACATTGTAAGTTGCAAAGCAATGCTTTCTTCTGCTTCTATACCAGGGTGTCCTTTTATTTGTTGCCTATGTTTATCAAAACAAACCTTGCAATTTCGTTTAGGTGCTTGTGCGTGTACCTTCAAGCAGCTATCAAACCGCTATGCGCACTTTAGTCTTCCTTTTATAGTTGTGATATCGCGCTCGTTCAACAGGAAACTGTTGGCTGACAACGACCGGTCACATGACTCAGTATGTACCGGTGTTCTAGAACGCTCCGAATTTCTGCTCATGCATCTGAACATACGACCCTTTTCAAATCTCATCTCTTCGCATCTTTACCTTATCATACTTGAGCGCTAATTGTCCACCGGACAAGCCTGATCATTCTTGAAGCCAAGAAGGCCGGAAAATTCGTGCTCCCGCAATGACACAGGATTTCAGAATCCTCTGCTTCGGTGACAGTCTCACGGAAGGATACACATATGATGGAGTTAGCTACGCGCCATACTCGGACGCTCTGAAACTCAAACTCGAGGCTGCTGGAGAAAGTGTTCAAGTTGTAACCGAGGGCGAGTCAGGTGACCAAGTCAGTAACGGGTTTAGAAGGCGGATGGAAAGAAGATGTTCGTGTGATACAAGGGAATATTCAGTCAGGCTGCTAACAGATTCTTCCTAGACTCCTCAACTACAACTCGAACACCACTCTATGACTGGGTGGTAGTACTTGGCGGTACGAATGACTTGGCATGGGGCAAGAAAGTAACTCATATATTTGGTAAATACCACTGCTAACACATCTCAAACGGAGCCTATACATTTCTCCGGTTCTGGGATTCCTTTCACTGGACCAAAGCTGACTAGCGCTCATAGATGCTCTGGTCGATGTGTCGAACATACCACTGGAGCATGGTATGTATTCACAGCCTCAGCTAGAAAATTCAAAATCTCGATCGCGAGTCGCCCGGCCAGGCTTGACATATGGTTATATAACTACGCGCTGACTATCCCAACTTCTAGGAGCCAAAGTTTTGATGATGACGGTTCCAGAATGCGCTGTCAGAAATGAGATGTCTACGGTGCGGAGAAACGAACTGAACAATCTGATCAAAAATGATTCACGCAGAAACGTGTGGGTACCCCAAGCTTCCTCAGTCAATCACGGACAGTATAGTTGACAATGACAGATATACCTACGATCTTCACGCTATGATCCCATACCACTCCATGGACGAGGCGGAGCGGAAGGAGATCTGGGACGATGGGTTACACTTAACGCCCAAGGGCTACGAAAGAATGGGCGAGCTGATCGGAGAAAGACTAGCCGAGCTCATCAAGGAGACCGAATGAACAGAGGCGTGAAGAAGGGAGGGAGTAATTGCACCAAGCCATCGCACTTTTTGGCCATTCGAAACTTCATTCTGTATTTTGCGCCCTTTTCTGTTGGTGGTTTTTAGCACAAACACACATATAATGGTCAATATCATATCTCTACTGAATCCTTGGGGATTCATTCTTTTAAAACCCCGCAATACTGTTCCTTCCTAGCTCTTTCTCGCGTCCTCAAATTGTCTTTTAAGTCTTCTCTTATGATTATCAGCCACGCAACACCACTCCAGTATTGTCCTCCAGCCCATGTTCCCAGTCCGTCTCATCAGCTAAGCTCTTCGAACGTGCTCGCGCTAGTATATCTGCTTAACATTCCACCACCTCTTCAGCCTCGCCATAACCGCGAGGTTGGACGAATCTTCCGCATGCTTGAAGTTTCAGAATGAGTGAGTGAGTGGTTCCGAAAAAGGCATTTAGTTCACCATAAGGTTGGACACAATTCAACTTCGAGTATAATTAAAAATCGCATCGATATCTTTTTTTATTTTTAAAAAAGGCATTTTCCACACTTATAATAAGACAGGCTACCACGATCACAAACTCAGAAAACTTGTGGAAGGGTATAAAGACATGACATTCATACTTCGTAGAGTCATTATATAAGCTAAAATAAAACACATAGAAATCGACGCTCGGCTGGTCCGTTCTACAGAACGAGCAGACCCGCGCAAAACATCCATAAACTCCCAAGTCCTAGTGTATATTGTTAGTCACTGCCATGCCAGAAAGCAAAAAAAAAGAGGAAGTATCTGGAGAGCGAAGTGAAAGGTAGAGAAGCGACATCACGAATACAGAATATGGGCTTTGGGAAGTCGGTCTTGGTGAGAAAATGACGATGCTTACCTATTCGGGAGCCGAGGTTTGGAACGCCGGCCGTGGCTGTCCTCGTAGCTGTGCTCGTTGACGTGACGCCTGAAGCCACCGTGTCGGTGTTTTTGCCCTTGACCTGGCTCTTTACGTTCTCCTTGAAGTACTGGTTCTTGTCCCCGGCAACGTTGCCACGGGGCCAGTATTCGCAGACGACCATGTAGCCAGGCGTGTCTGTTGTGAATTAGCAAGTTTCTTCTATCTTGAAGATGCCGGGTGGTAGGAGTAAGCCCGGCGAATTTTGTATCAGGTATCGTGAGTATCCAGATAGAATCTAAAAATATTGCCTGTCGAAAGCTCAAGATTTCTTTCTGAAAACGTCACGACATTTTGGCGCCGATTTCTGCTCTCAGAAATCTAACACCATGGACTCCAAATTTAACCCCGACCAACCATCTTTTCCCAAACATCAAAATCAAAAGGTAAACTCACCATTCTCTCCATTACACGCCTCCCTTCCACAGCCCACCATCGTCGTATTCGCCCAAACCAACTGCGTGAAATGGCCCGTCTTCTCACTAAACCCCGTCGGTTTCTTGAAATCATATCCCTGCCGCTCATTTCCCCAGCCCTCAACCGCCGCCGTCGCGTTCTGGTAGCCGGCGGCGAGGTTTTCGCCATACGCGCCGCCGGAGTGCTCGAACTCGCATTTTTTGGCATAGCTGGATGCAAAGGTCGCCAGGGTGTCGTTCCAGGTCAGGGCGGATACGTTGTGTTCCAGCCGGAAGAAGTTGTGGGTGCTGAGCATCACCTCTTGGAAATCGGTGTTTTTGATGTACGAGGTGCTGGTGGGCGCCGGCGGTGCGGACATGGTGATGGTGCTGGCGGCGGCGGCGGCTGGGGAAGCTGAGACTTTGCTGGCGAGCAGGAAAGCCAGAGTTGCTGGGAGTGTGAGAAACATTGTGTTGATTTGGTGGGTTGGTTTATATGGGTAAGTTTATCATTTGCTCATGTATATTAGTGAGTGACAGAACAGTAGTAGGTTTTCCGGTGTATATATCAGATCAAATCAAGTGAGGTTGCAGATAAGTATATGGGAGGGACTGGAACTGATGAGAGAAAACGGTTCATCTCTTGTTATATTATAATAAGCACAAAGACCTGCTTGTCTTGTGGATGGTAGACAAGCGAGTAAGCTTGTACTTGAATACGAAGCAGTTACCGGTTTCGTGGGCCGCTAGCTCTATATCACGAGTATGCAGCAGCAGCAGCAACAGCAGCAGTAACAGCATCATCATCATGTTTGCCTATCACTTTTGGTGTTGATTGACCGGCCGCCAGGGACCATTTCTTGTTTCGCGACGTCTCGCTTGGAGAAGCCGAGATGGTGGTGGTTGGCGGTTGATCCTTGTCTCCTCCCACGTCATTGTTCCGCAACAAGCGGCGCGACAGATCTCATTTCCTTTCCTCATTCCCCGGGCAAAGAGAGAGAGAGAGAGAGAGAGAGAGAGAGAGATTGTTAAACATTAGATGGCCAGTGCAACCTTGCCCTGAACCTGTGGAGATCAATTCTTTAATCTACGCAAGAGAAACTAGACGGCCATGTGCGGTAAATCGCGTGCCGAATCCACGGGAACTCTAGCCATGGGTCTACCACCATGATCCCAGAATAGATCACCAAAACAATTCCATTGTGAGCAAAACAAAGAAGTCATCATCCAAGAGTCGAATATATATTTTTAGGTGAAAGAGTCGAGAGTCGACAAAAGACAATTACATGAAAGAGTCATTATTCTTAGTCGTTTATCATCTGCCCATCTAGCGTATGCTCCGTCCTACGATTGCTCGTCTCCGAATACTCCCTATTGCGCCTTCTATGCTACCAACCTCCCCACAATGCTTCCCAAAATCAGAAATGTTGCCTTCTTGCAAAATATAAAAGATCTCGTCTGAACGAAAAGAAGAAATGGTATGGTGTGTTAGATTCTGGCCAGTTTTTGCAGAACCGTCAGCACTCCTGATAAAGGGTTAGTTTCAATGTGAGTATAGCAGAACAGCTAGTAACTTGCCTGTGACACCCTGTGTGATCGTACTCCCGGCTTCGGTGTTTCTATTTCCCAAGCTCACAGTTGTAACGTTTTTCACGGCGTTGTCTTTGCCCAAATCGTTGGCCCATCTAAATATACACTCGTCATCTCGGCCATCACCCACCACCATCAAGAAGTCTACGGGTGACGTATATGGCATGCTCGATGGGATATTTCGCTTCATGCGAGCAAATATTTTCTTCGCTGCGGTGGCCTTGTTCCAGTCGATCGGCTCAACGATTACAGCACCTAATTGTCATTAGAAATTTCAGTGACGCGTGACAAGTAAGTTAACTTACCTTCAATTGGTATGGCTCGGACTCTCTGGTCCTCGCAGGCGTCGTTGATATGGCTTGCACAATCACCCGCCTGTCGGCTAGCACTCTCGAAATCCTCGGCATTTTTGTAATGGAAGACAAGACTACAATGTCTAGTCTCAATAAAGGAGCCCGGTGTTCGTTCCTGGTAGTACTTCATGATACCCTCTACCGACTCTTGCCAAGCGCGCATCTTTTTTGGATCAGCAAACTCGACCCACTTATTAGCCTTAAATTCCTTAATGAAGCAGCCGTTCTCTGCAATCAGACCAAGATTAGGAACACGCTTGAATAAGGTGTCCAGTTCTTCGGGCCTTCGACTTGACATGACATAAACGACGTTCCTCTCGTCTTGAAGAACATCATTCAGCACGTCGAGAGTGCGTTGAGGACTAGTCAAGATAATGCTAGTTGGTGAGCCCCAAGAGGCGAGAGTTCCCTCGTAATCCAGAATGAACAGTCTGCGCTCTGATTCTTGGTATTGAAAGCCTAGTGCGTTGATTGATAGTCGAGGGACTGATGTAGCACCACGAGCATGCTGTTCATCATATGCCTTGTCGAGCCTGTCAAGGAAAGCGGTATGCCAGTGCTCAGCAGTATGATGCATGACCGCGGAATATAGTTTGCGCCACCTAGTCTCCTTCTCCTCATCCCCCATCTCTAAGGCTTGCCTGATGGCTTCTGCACACTGCTTGTAATCCCAAGGGTTGACCGAGAGCTCATTTCCTCCAAAGACAGAAGCACTTCCAGTAAATTCACTTAGGATGAGAGATCCGTACTTGTTATGACCTTCAAATTTGCCATCTTGGCAGAATAGGTATTCATGCGAAGTCAGGTTCATACCTTCTCGCTGACTAGTGATCATAAGAGCATCGGCAACAGTAAGTAGAGCAAGGTACTGTGGGTACACAATGTCCTGCTTGAGGTAAACAACCGGTTGATAGGCTAGATTAGCCCAAGATGAGTTCACTCGAGTAACGATATCTGAAACTGTAGCATCAAGTTCGCTCTGTTCGGTTGTTGAAGTCGCAACTTGGATCATTACAACTTTATCTCGCCACTGAGGATTCTTGTTCAAAAATAGCTCATACGCCAAAAGCTTTTGCCGGACACCTCTTATGTTGTCTAGCTTATCACGCGCAACAATCAACTTCTTGCCCCGGTAGCGCTCCTGCATGGTGTGTAACCATGTTTGCAGTTCTTCGTCAGCACGACTCATCTCGAGCGCGATAGGATCAATTCCAATCGCAAGGTCGACAACGTCCACGAAACGATCTTCAAGCTGAACGCCATCATTGGTAGCTTCAACGCACAAAAGTCTGCTACATGTCTGTAGGAAATGTCGAGCGTACTCCTTGATTTGGAAACCGATGAGGTTGGCTCCAAGCATTCCCTCTAGCAATTCCTTGCGGACAGCTAGACAACGGAAAACCTCGGAAGAAGGGAAGGCAACATGAAGGAAGAACCCAATTTTAGCATCGGGAATCTTCTGTCTGATCATGGAGGGCACAAGGAGTAGATGATAATCGTGAATCCAAATAATATCCCCGCGCTTCCAGTTCTTAACGATCTTGTCTGCGAAGGCTTGATTTACTTTGACATAGTATACCCATGAGTGATCCTCATACGCCTTGCTCTTTGGATTGTCAGGGATCTGATAATGGAAAACGGGCCAGAGTATCTGCTTGCAATAATGCGTATAGTGCCCATCAAAGTCGCTATCTCTGCAGAATACTGTCAAAGAGTCGTATTCAGTAGCTAAGCGGTCCTCAATATCCTGTTTCCGTTGCGTATCCTCGAGGGCATCTGTAGGCATGCCAAGTGTTCCTACCCAGATCTTGTCATGGAGCTTTCCATTTCGCACAGCGGCTTGGACAGCATTGCGAAGTCCTCCATTGCCCTGATCTGCAGGGACAACTGTCCAATCTGCATGTGCGAAGACTCTATCGTGACTCTCGCTCCGACCCCCAAGTTGTGGTTGTCGAATGCCTGCCCTTCCAAGGGCAGCCGCCTTGTCAACCAGTTTATTGTGTCGCAGGATATCCGCAGGCGGAGGGGAATTGGCTCGCGATTGTGGTTGGTTGAGGAGCTTGCCTGATCCCCATGCTGGCGAATGAGGATCGCTAGGGGCAAGTATTGAATGGTGACGGTCTTGTTTTGGATAATGGGCTATATGTAAATCTGGATTGACATCTTGTGCAAAGAATTCATCATGGTCAAGGTCGTTCGTTGGCGTATCGGGAGGGGTAATGTCCTTCTGGGCAAACAAGCTGGGCTTTCGAGTATCAAGCGAGGGCTTTGTCGTTTGTCTGCGAGGAAGGGATGGCTTGGACTTGGAAGCTTTGGCGGCGCCAGCTGTGGAGGAGGAGGTGGGAAGCGTGAAGTTAATGGTGTTTGGGAGAAACCTATGCAAGGTTAGTAACATGGTTACACAACAGCAACACGAATTTATATTGGCTGCATGCAATTTTGCCAGAAAATATTCTGGAACAATCCCTGTGCTGTCTGGATCACTGGGGCAGTTCGCAAGCAGCTTCTGGGACCAAATAAAATTCCAGCAAATGCAGCTTCCCATAAACAATTTGAGATGATACTTACAACGAGACTACAAAGACCGTCATGGTGGAGAAAATTCGGGTGGTCGCTCTAGTCTAGCTTGTAGTGTAGAAGGACGAAATACCAGAAATTGTAAGCGCATAAACTGCCTGAATATCAATCAGATGAGTTTTCTGGCTTGTGGTCTGACTGAAGTCGACTATTGCAAAGACCGAGTGACCTCGAGGCAGTTTATACCTGGGTATGTAGTACCAAGCGACTTGGGTCAAAGGTCCTGTTAAAAAAACAGACTCGAATTGAATTTGGTTTCTGTTGATAAGGAGTGAATGGGTAATTTCCCAGTAATCCGGAGGTTAAGCTGCGTTATATGTGTTGAGTGTTGGAGTGTTGAGTGAGGGTTCTCTGATGTTGTCACTCGAGTGGTCTACTGCGTCCGGTGGAGCTAATAAGTATTTGACCAGAAGTTTCGAGCAACTATCAGCACTTCTAGTACGACAGCAAGGACGTGGCACATAGACAAGGATTTGTGGTCATCTGCAAAAGGGTTGTTTGCGAATAGCGATAAGAATTGGGTGGTTGCGAGGTAACAGCAATCATTTCTGCAGGAGCCGGATGGAATAAAGAATAATAAGATACGTAGCGCAAAATCAAACAGTGATACGTCAGGCACCAAGCTGGTTCGGATATGCATGCTCCAGGATTTGCCATGCCCGGCTTTTTCGACTCTTGGACGCGCGAAATGGCAGCACAACCCCGGTCGACGAGCCTTGGGGCGCAGAGGAAAGGTTAATTGCCCTCTGGAAGGCAAATGTCATTGATTCCCTCCGGACTTTCCTTCTAATCATGAAAACCCACGGCACTGGAACGGGTGGAGTGAGTCCTAAATAAGTATATACGGACTCTTGCAATTTCTCCAGTGGCAAAGACGTGTTGAAAAGCTCGAATTCTTTCCGTGGTCCCAAGAATCGGCTAACATGGTGACGATTTTGCCATGCTCCAGAAGTATGGCAACGGTAGAATACTGTAAATTAACGGTATCGTAACGGCATCGTCACGTAAAACCTGCCCTGTCCAGCCGCTGGTCCACTCAAGTTTTATCTCTAAGATTACGGTAATTAATATATTCCAGACTCTCACTTTCTCACTCTCCCTCCCTCTCTCCCTCTTCCTCAGCCACAGGGAAGCAAGCCGACCGTAATAACCATACCATCTACCGTCCCGGTCCAGTCAGTCGAGCTCCCCTACAAGATCCAAGTAATAATAAATAATATAATAATAAGCCGTCGACCCCCCCCTGGCATGGCCGCTAGGACCTGAGCTCCGGACCAGGCCGAAGACATCACTATCAAACGTCAGAGAACCACATCTCCTCGACTATACCGACCTAGTACAGTAATCCTTCCAAACCCTCTCCATCCATCGAATCGATCCAACGCGTGGGACGCCCGACTGGGTTCAGCCAACCCTCAGCATCCTCTGCGCTGCGCTCAACCACCACCGCACCACTCGAGCTACTCGAGCTACATCGAGCCACTGCAACCTTCTTGCTTCCCTTCCTTCTCTCCGAACCCTGTTTGAGCCGAGTCTTTCCGTCTGTTTTTGATTGCTTCTGGAACCTGACTTGACACCCATCAATCACCTGCGACGTGCACCTCTGTTGCAAAAGCCCACGACGTCAATGAATTTAAAGCTACAGAGACTGGTTGCGCAGCTCCGGCTAGATTTGCGATAAGACGGCCGTGGGATTTCGGCTGCAGGGCGGTTGGCGGTTGGCGGTTGGCTGATGGACCGTCGTGATCGTCAGGAGAGAAAATAGCATGGCTCCCGGCAGAGAGAGAACATGATAGGTAATGTGGTGTAACGTGATCTGGACTGGAAACGACACGAACACACTTGCGTGATCTAGAACCACATGCCTAATGACTACTGGGAGAAGGACAAGTGTCCAACCCTAGCATGGTCACAGTAGCAGTGAGTGAAGCCGCCAAACTCGAATAATTTAGATCCAGACGTAATGTTTCTTAAAATCATCAATTTCAGCGGATTGTATTACTTTCGAAGCTCGCGCTGCGTGTTTGTTTCATGGTATCATGACTACTCTTGTCTTACAAAATTGTGTTGGCTCATACTAGTGCAAGAGAACAACTAGCTTTGTTCTATCTTAGGAAGATCCTGCATTCACGCTTCCATGTAAAAGATAAAAAATATATGTGCTATATATTTTCCATTAGCCTTTAAGCAAGAGCTGTCTAGCAAAATGATCTATATGGAGTTTTCGAGGCCTGAACAGGCAATCTTCTAAACGTCAAACCCTTTAAGCTATCCCTTGAGCCGCTTCATCTCCCGTAACGTTGACGCCAGCTTCTCTGTTACAGCCAGCGCCCAGTCAATTTCATCGTCTCGGCCGTGCTTCTGACCACGAGAATCTACCTTCAGCATGGTGTCGTGCAGCGTGGTACTATCATATATGGTTTCTTTGGGACTGACCACAGCCGCAATGCTGCGTTCCATGAATCGGAATGCCATGTCCAAGTCACATTCGGTGCCCTTCAAGTGTCTCAGCACTGACATTTCGGGCAACTGAGTTAACGACCGGCCGCTGATTGCCCCGGTGGACTTGTTGATCAAGTCGACAAGACGGATAAGTTTACCGCCGTAAAGGTCTTCTTCCAGCAAAGTAGCCCTAGAACCGATTAGCAAGGGGTAAATCCCATTTTTTGGGTTTTTTTTAAACAAGATATGAGTTTCTTCAGCGCAAGATTCAATGAAAGAGGGAGTCAGTACTCTAATTGGGCATCTCTATAGCAAGGAAGTGTACAGGTGGACTTAATAACACCGTCCTTAATCAGCCCTTGAAGTCTTCCTCGAAGGATCTCGTATTGTGTCGGCCGTGATGGAGGATCTACAGAGATGATGAGGCCACACCTATCAACAAACGCCTGCGAAGGGCTTTAGCATGATAGATAAGTGATACACTGTGCGACATTCAGTCGCAGTGCTTTAACTCACCACGTCCAGGCTGTCTAGCATGTTTGTTGTACAAAGATATATTACGTTGGCGTGTTTACCAGCCCTGTCGAGGCCAGTCAGAAGGGAGTTTGTGGCCCGTAGTGAGTCCTGTGCCTCTCCATGCATACTTGACTCTCTCGAGCCAGCTATACTCTCAACCTCATCGATCAGAACGCAAACAAATTGTTCCCTGTCATCCTTACACAGCCCTTCGATCGCCGAAAATATTTCGTCAACCTGCTTCGCACTCTCACCTGTGTATCAACACTATCAGTATCACCCAATAGCCAGAACGGGTAGTTATTTTGCCCACTGTAGTATTTGGATAGCAATGTTGCTGTTCTGATCTGGATGAACTTCGTGTCTCTATAAGTATCTTTCAACCGTATTGAGATTTTCTGTGCCAGTCCCTGTGCTAATGTCGTTTTCCCACTTCCAGGAGGGCCATGGAGTAATACCAGCGGGTTCATTCCCGCTCTCTTCTTCCCCAACTTCTGAGAGAACCGAACTGACGCGGCGATAGCAATTAGCAGAATACCAAGCTGGCCGAGTATTTGGAACTAACTCATATTCGTCACTGTGCGAACAAGTTCTCCTTTTAGATCTTGCTCGAAGATGAGACTGATGCAACTATCAGTGCAGTCCTACGGACATTCGAGTGGATCTTACTCGTCCCAGTTGCTATCAAATTTGATGTGAGGCATGGAGGTTACTTCGCCTTGTGGGACAAGATCTTTCTCTTCATGGGCCGTGTAGAGCTTATATACCTGAACCATCGCTCGAACATTGTTGGTAGAGTAGCAAGTTGTGTCGCAATCAGGGCCGGTGTATTCAACAACTTTAAGAGAATGTAGGACTTCGGATGCGTTACCGTGGTTACCGCGGAGCAGAATAGAAGCTTCTATCTTGTGTTAGTCCAAATGGCTTGTTTGGTTGTGTATCCATACTATAGCTATCAGCAAGTAGATCCTGTCCTACATCGTACACTTGATCTGGCTTTGAAAGCTCCTTCTCTAGAACATTTTGCACCTGAATATATTAGGGAAATTGCCTTTTTTTCATGTACAGACTTACCAAACCTAGATCTTCCAATTCGACATCGTCTTGAATTCTTGCTTCAATATAAATGATACTGGCCAAATGCTCTTGTTCTGGTGGCACTACTACATACTCCTCTATCATGGAAGATTCGGATACAACAGAGTGAGGTTTACAGAGGTCCTTTATCTCCATGGTGATAAAATGCACAGTTTCAAATGTTCCCCAATCACTCTGTAAATCATTTTGAAACGAAATGCCCACATGAAACCTTTCGAGGTGAGGTATTATTATCACCAAGTGGAGTGGGCTTATCTGTTTGGTGCCTTAGCACTACACTCACCCTCATCTCAGCCACAATTAGAGTTACGTCACCCCGCTGAAACTCTAATCGGTAGCTCTGTCGATGTCAAGCCATACTAGAACTTTTCTAACAACACATGAAGTCAAGACGCTGTAATGGACACTATCAGCAGTCTGACAAAGCCTAAGTGCAAACCGTACGACCCTTCGGATCCTTCGAATGGCAGGAAGGATATCGTAGTCCAGCTGGTCTTGTCTCTTGCTCTAGGCGCCTCTGCTTTTATCGGCTTCTGCGTAAGTTTGGATACAAGAGAGTTGCAAGTATAAGTCTAATTAGTTTAGGTTCTTCGCCCAAGATGGAAATCCCTTTATGCGGCGCGAAAGAAGCAGATAGATGCTGCGGTCATCTTGCCCGAGCTACCTGACAGCTTCTTTGGATGGATCCCTGTTCTGTACAAAGTGACGGAAGAGGAAGTGCTGGCTTCTGCAGGGCTTGATGCCTATGTGGTAGGTAACGTCTTGCATCACTATTTACCATTTGATGGGTAATGCACAGGCAGACCTACTGTGCCAGTTCCATTGATGTGCCAATAGTATATGCTAACCTCACCTTAGTTTCTATCTTTCTTCAAGATGGCCATGAAGCTATTTGCAGTTATGTTCCTCACCGCAACCGTGATACTAGTGCCTATAAATAAGCGCTACTCCAACATTGAATTATTCGGGGGAAACAAGCTCGAACCCCATTCTCGACCTTCCTTCCTTGAACAAGCTTCGATGCATGAGTACGATTGGAGTGTGGATATGCCAGTAGAAAGTCTGCAGAACACCCTCCGGCCCAAATTCCCCGAAACTAGTTACTTATGGGCCTACTTGGTCTTTACATATGTCTTTACTGGTCTAACAATATACTTTATGAGATCTCAAACCTTGAAGATCATCAAGGTACGACAGGAATACCTGGGAAGTCAGGAGACGATTACAGACCGGACAATCAAATTATCTGGTATTCCCCGCGACCTCAGATCAGAAGAAATCCTCAAAGAAACCATCGAAAAGCTCAACCTTGGCAACGTAGAGAGTGTCACAATCTGCCGTTATTGGAAAACATTAGATGATATGGTCGCGAAACGAGCCTACATACTTAGAAAGCTAGAGGAAGCTTGGACCGTGCATTTCGGAAGACGAGATGCGGGCATACTACCTCAAGCTCGAAGCCTCTTGTTAAATCAGAGCGAAAATGGCGACATAGATTCTGAAGGTCAGCGGCAAGATGGCAGTACAGCACTGGGACCACGGCCTACAACGAGAATCTGGTACGGGTTTATGAGCCTACAAAGTGAAAAGGTGGATGCAATTGACCACTACCAAAATCAGCTTCGAGAACTCGACGACGCGATCATAGCAGCCAGGAAGAAAGAGTACAAGCCTACAGCAATAGCCTTTGTTACCATGGAATCGATTCAAAGATGTCAAGCCCTTGTACAGATGGTTATTGATGGCAAAGCGGGACAACTCTTAGCAAAACAAGCCCCAGCTCCATCAGATGTTGTATGGCGGAACACTTATCTATCTCGCTCGAGTCGAATGTTTCGTTCTTGGAGTATAACTTCATTCATATTCGTACTTTCAGTGTTCTGGCTTATTCCGGTTCTGTTGCTGACGAGTCTGATTGATCTCTGTACAATCCGACAGGTTTGGCCAAGTCTTGCTGATCTACTCGAGCGACACGACATTATAAAATCCTTGGTACAGACTGGTTTACCAACCTTAGTTTTCTCGCTCCTTAACGTTGCAGTTCCATTTCTGTACGACTATCTTGCAAATAAGCAAGGCATGATATCCCAAGGTGACGTGGAGCTATCTGTCATTTCAAAGAACTTCCTTTTCACGTAAGCTGCCTGATGGCGTCACCACAGTTCGTTTATATCATAAAACTAATTTATCCTAGATTCTTCAATCTATTCTTAGTTTTCACAATCGGAGGATCTGCAAGCAGGTTCTGGCACACTTTGTATGAGGGCTCGAGGGAACCAGCTAAGCTTTCCCAAAACTTAGCTACCGAGGTCAAAGCGCTGGGAAGCTTTTATACCAACTTCATTCTTCTCCAGGCCATTGGCCTTTTGCCATTCCGACTACTAGAATTTGGCAGCGTATCTCTCTATCCCATTATGCGCATGGGCTCGAAAACTCCTAGAGACTTTGCTGAGCTAGTTCAACCTCCTATATTTCAATATGGGTTCTACTTGCCTTCTGCCATCCTCATATTTATTCTTTGCTTAGTTTACAGCATCCTACCAGCTGGCTATAAGATTCTCTTCTTCGGCTTGATCTATTTTGCCTTCGGATATTACACTTATAAATACCAATTACTTTATGCAATGGATCATCCTCAACATTCGACTGGTGGAGCATGGACTATGATATGTTATCGCATCATGCTTGGAATGGGTATGTTTTTCAATACGGGTCATATACCGTTGATTTTCCGACAATCTATTAAAGGATTTTGCTCATGAAGCGGTGCTAATTATCATGCAGGTGTTTTCCAATTAGTCATGGCTGGCTTGATTGCTCTTGAGAACGCAATTACACCTGCTATATTGGTCGTCCCGCTGATACCGTTCACTGTTTGGTACAGTAAGTGTTACTTTTCCTCTACTCAGTTCGACTTTCCTCCTAAGAGATGTACTCTATTTCAACATTTCAACACTGTACACCAGACTTGACTCATAATACTGATATATTGCTAGGCTATTATTTTGGACGGAATTATGAGCCTTTAATGAAGTTTATCGCCTTACGTAGTATTGAGCAAATTTCTGAGAATAATTTTGCTGACGAAGAACGACCATCTGGGATTGTGAGGCGTCAAAGTACGACAGTTGATGAATCGAGAGAAAAGGGTCAAAGATTTGTCAATCCGAGTCTCGTCACACGGCTAGAAAAGATGTGGATTGATATTGACTCTGATGAAATCGAGGAACCAAACGATGATCCGGGACTACTAGACCGAGAGCAGAGCACAGAGAGCACGCAAAGCTTAGGAGATGCTCATATATGGAGAACACCACAATGATTTGGCTGAAAGATATTTGAGATTTGCAAGTTGGGCATTACATTCTAATGACTTAACCTATATTAATTTGAATCAACACTCAACCGCCAGAGATTCAATGACGTCTACTTTCATATTTGATTGCGTAGCTGCATCTCACTTGTGGAACCTTGCCATGCTGTTACAATAAACGTGTATATTCAGAAATTGATGTATTAGACCTCTTCACGATACCAGTTAATCTCAGTCGAAAGATTGCTGGGACATATTGCTGGATTGTAAATTGCAATTGCTCATAAAAGTTATATTGTATGTATTTGGAAAAATTAATCGGTGGCAGAAATATACTTCACCAAAGCCATATAGCTAGGTGATCGAGTCCGGGAGACGTGCCTCTCAACTTTATGTCGTTGTGAACCTTAAAAGTGCTCGTAGGAAGTATGAGAGAGTTTCTCTCGGATCTCATGCAGGTCCCAAATTGATAGTCCAGAAATTACTGGCGCTTCCATCATAGCGCGCTTTCCCAAATTTGTGAATTATTTAGGTAGTCTCAACTCACAACGATCCTTCAATCTCCCGAAAAGCTAGTCGCTATTTTCAATCAAATTCCTAAATTGCATAATTGCATTGTTGATTAAACATCTTTTTTAGTAGACATCATCAGAATCACGCCTGGGCTATTTAATATCAATCAAGATTCCCGGCAAAACGTCTTCCCAAATATACCTCTCACGAGGTGTAGCGGAAGCTCACATTGTCAGAAGAAGCACATATGATCGCAGCCCGCTGTCCGTGGCATCGTTCTGCGAGTCAGACTCAAAACGCGTTATGTCTCTTGGGAACGCTTCTTCTCCTTCGGTATCTTTTGTGCGTGATGGAGAAATTTCTCCAGAGGTGCAAGGTAAAATGACTATACATGATGGAAATCTAAGCCCTAGCTGATCACATTCCAGGTGGAGTAGATTGTGCAACAAATCTTCTGGATACGATTACTGAGGTCGAGGCAGACCACCTCCGAGAAATCCGAGCCCCTCGTAGCCCTATCTTAGAGAAAGGCAAAGATTATATCACTCTCACCATGTCACCGGATTATTCCGGGAGCCCATCACTCAAGCCGACCAAAAGCAGAGATTTGGGGGAGGAAAGCCGTGGGAGAACACTGGAGAGAAAGCCACGAGTTACCAACCCACTATCAAGAGCGGGATCGAGGTCTCGAAGATATGCAAGTGCCCCCATTCAGTAACTTAAGTGGATTCTCATTCCAAGAGAAGAAGGTTTGCATTAAGATAGAAGAAGAAAATCACTAATTTGGTAGCTTCCAGGATGCTAGTATTCAAGTTGACACTTCCTCAATCGAACGACGTAACCCCAGTCGCAGTAATACATTTTATGACAATCCTGCTGATCCACTCGGGGCGTTAGAAGATGACTTCTTAGAACCATGTCCCGATATCAACATACGCCAAGGTGTCTCTGAAATCTTGAGTGAATCATTTGAATCGTCTGATATCGCTGCAGGCTTGAGTCGAAGCTCAACTTTCACTTCTCAAAGCAGGCGCTCTACCACTACTGCTCAGACTATTCTCGCACCACTGACTCATTCTCCTACTGAGTTTTCCATTGGAGCACCTCAAAACTTGTGAGTACCTCAGACCTTGAAATTGTCTCGGCTTGGATATGGAACATTGACTAATACTTAGTTTAATAGCGAAACGTACAGTGCCGCAACTCAAGTTGATGCGTCTTTAGCAAAAGGCTTTTGGTCCTCATGGGCACTGCTACCTACCGAAATAGTACAACAGCTAATGTCATACCTCACTCCTGTGGACTTTAATTCGGCCAGGCATGCCTGCCGCTCCTGGTTTGTCAACAGTCTCGAGCAGGTGAGTGAGTAGTAGAGAGTGTGACTGCTGTTTGGCTAATTCTGAAATTGTTACATTTTCAAGTGAATAATATTCTAATTAGAGAAGTCACTTCTAGATTCCATGCTGAGACGGGGAGGCTGGTCATCAAGTTTTTCTCAGAGCTTTGCAACACTGTCGACGCTGGATCGTGAAAACAAGTTCAGCAAAGAGGTGAATTGATTCTGCCTAAAAGAATTATCCTTTTTTAAACTCAATTTAGAATGATTCTACAGTTTAAGAAAATCCTCATTAGAGCATGGCTGACTAGGCATGTAGTGGTTAATGGGTAACTATATCTCACGGGAATGTGCCCTTGGACCAGACTGGACAGGGAATGGAATTGATGGCATGCTTTCAGCATTTCACTATGTATCTGAGGTTGACTTCACTGAGGTATCCGTTGATTATTCAGGCATGGACTCAGGTAGAACCACATTCACCGTCAGCAGCTGCGGCAAGTTTCTGATGGCTGTGAATGGATGCTTGATTTACGTCTATCAATTAAACCGGAGCCATCGAGATGATGATACTAGTTCCCACCCTGGTCTTTTACGACCCATAACAAGTGTCATATGCCCTCGTAGGGTGCTGTCGTGCAGTATCGATACGTCATCCCAGCGATACGCTATTGCAGCTCTGCTCGATGGTCGTATGGGTGTGCTATGCGATTTCACAGCTCATATTGTAAAATCCAAAAATTATGAATATGCCGCCACAGATTTGAAACTGCTCTGTTCCACGAAGAAAACATCCGATCAAATTTATGAGTCTGAAGGCGGTTTTACCGGGTCTGCATATCTAGACCGCGTGTCACTAAACAGTTCATCATCTTGTCGTACCGCTTCTGGGACTGCTGTCGCTGCACCATTTGTATTTCCTGGAATAATAGCGTCTCCCGCGGCCAGTCCAAATGTATTTTCGAAGTTTCAAGGTCCTACAGTTAGTGAAGAGGAGGTCTCTTTTAAAGAAAAATATTCTTCGCAGCCCAACGTAGTGTCAGCCCAAATAAAGGAGCTTTATGGCAGAACTTGCAATAATGACCGATCCTCAACGCAAGATGTGGGAGATTTTGGGGCAAACAAAATGCCTGGTAAGTAGAATTTTCTTCGGGGCTGTCAAATTCTATAGTTACAGTTTGACTATCAATAGAATACTAATATACCCGTGGCTTAGTTGAGACAGGGCCACGCTCAATCTATCACAATGTTTGTTCCGAAGAAGACCCGCCACGTTCAGTTGCTATATGTCCCCAGCGACGATGTGTAGCTTTTGGTTGCTCTGGAGGGATCGAACTTCATTGGGTAGGTCTTGACCTTCGAAGCCTTTACTTTGAGGCTTGCAGAATGTGATATTTCTTAAAGCATCTACCCATGGACTAATGCATATCTAGGTCGACGCGTTGACCGGTCAAGATCTCAGCAGGTGGTTTCCACTTACAGCTCCAAGCGACTATCTATTCTTCTTGCCACCAAGGAAGAGTATAGATTCTGCTAAGAAATTAAGACTCATCAGTAGTGCAGCAAGACCAAGGGAGAGACCTACATTTGTACATAGAGCTACCGGAGCGTACGGTATTCAAGATACATTTCCACATCATGACAGAAGAGCTGGTAAGTAATTTCGGCCAGCGTACATCCAGCACTGCTGACCAAGTGAAAAATTCGTAACTTACCAATCTAATGCGTTGAGTGAGTAGACAGAACGGGACCTTCAGATCATTATCGAGCAGTTCCTTTGAGCGATGGGCAGTAAGTGGCTCTATTCTTGCCAATTCGCGAAACCTTCAACTTCTATCGCTATTCTCGCTCCCTATTTGCTCTTCTAACGCCAGTCCTAGTCATATCCTTTTTACGGATCCATCCACAGGTCTTCTGTGTCTTGGAAGTGACGCTCCCGTCGGTGGACCCACTAAGCTTATTCGAAAAGTTTGGTTTCAAGGACCACACTCTCAAGGTGACGCAGTCGCATATGCCAGTGGATCTGATCTGAGTCTAGGGGTAAGAGTTGTTGCAGCATTTGGTGCCGGACAAGAGAAAAGTATATGGTGAGCGACCTAAGAATGTCTCATCTTCACGACCAGATCGAAGGAAAGCTGACCATTTTGATATGAAAGGCTTTACTCAGTGCCCGGAGACATGTTTGCCGCTATCCAAAACAATTCAGCTACCTCGTGCCTAAGTGAAAACAATGAATTCACGAAGTTGAGTGCCGATTGGCAATCCTGGTGGCCCGATGATGGATTACAAGCATGGCTTGACGAGTCTGGAAACCTTATCGATGGTGTGTTACCAAGGTCCATTTGGCCATTGAGAATTAGAGGCCAGATGATTGGTACTTGTTGTGGCTTGATTGACCTAACAATTGACTCGGGTAGAAATTGCTCCAAGAGTGATGTAAATGTAGTACTGACATTGAGATTGCAGGTCCAACCATGACAATCTGGGCATTCAATAAAGATGGGTTAACTGTATGTATAGAGAACTGAATTTTTAAAGCTTCTCAATTCGTGCACTGCTTTTAATGATTACTGATAATGTACAGAAAACCTGGAGTCTTAAACAAGACTATGCGATTAAGTTATCAGTGGTGAGAGATGGGTCTATACGTGAGGTAAGTCGAGGTTTACAAATAAGGCTCGACGTTGTGGGTAAAAGAATGCAAAAGCTGAATCGAAGGTTTAGATCGACAGTGAAGGTGATACAAAAATGGTTGATATAGAAGCGCTCGATGGAATAGGTATGTTGTGTACAATCCCTAGTCGAGCACTGCCATAACGCGTGAGCTAATTATAGATATCTATGAAGTGGACTATGGTAGAACCAAGGGAAACTTAGAGAAACCTATTATCGACCTGTCTCGTGGTAGAATTGATTTTGAGATTCGGTAGAAAGGATAGGAGCCCGGAAACTTGGAAGCTTGATGACGCAGAACTGATAATGCCCGGCAGGATCCAAATTGTAAGTAAAAAGTAGTGACCTCGTAGAAGTATCAATTTCTCACTGCAAAAACTCAATATGTGGAGGAGTCTTCAAACAATAAAATATAATTCTACAAGAGAATTTCATCCAGCAGAATTATCACTTTGTCAATCCCCGTTCGAGGTAAACAAACCCCCTTTCTGACCTCGCCTAAAATCCCGCCTCGGCGTCGTTACAAGGCTGAACTGACAGGGGACTCCCGTAAGAAACAGGTTGGAGGGAAACTCCTAGTCTCCGATAGGTGTTGGGTAATATACGACCATCATGCCCAACCAGCAGCCCAATTTCTTTCCGCTTTGTTTTGCCATCAATTTAAGTAGCTCGCCATGCTGCTGTATAATTACATTCTGGTATTCTCGTGATTGATACCATATCTTAGAAACCTTGCACATATCTTCCTCAGACCACAGCAACTACTCTTCTACCGCAATTAGTAGAATCGTAAGCAAATACAGCTTCGGTAGAAGCATTAGGAGGAGCATGTGTCTCTTTAGTAGTAGGTCACCGTACTCGAATCTCTAAATGTGGTCTGCTAATATGGAGAACAGAACCAGATTATGATGTCGAATTTGCCAATCGCGAACGACCCAGGCGACGATCCAAGGTTGTCGCAACATATGCTCCTGAGCGTCGGACCGAGAGGATATCAGAAACGATAATCCACGAGAGACCAGCGCAATATGTTCAGGCTCCCAGATCGTCGACACCGGTCATTGTGCGGCCAGTAACTCCTCCTGCGCAATCTCCCCCGCGAACATCTGCCCGGCTTGAATTGATAAGCGTGGAAGAGACGAGGGGGAGTAGTCCAAGGAATAGCCGGGTGAGTGTGACGGGTGGCAAGGGCAGGAGTACACACGGGAGCCGGAGTGGAGAGGATGTGTATATTGAGAGGGAGAGGGAAGTGGTCAGGATGCCACCACCAGAACCAGCATATGATACATATCGCTACGTGGAGGCTCCCAAGACAGATTATCAGGATGGACGAAATAGAAGCCGAAGTCTAACCTATGAAAGCAACCCGCGGCACAGTGGTCGTGTTGTGGAACGGGAGCGGGTGGTCATCGAGGATGGTGGACGGCGGAGAGAGTACTATAGGAAGCCGTAAATTCAGTTGGATAAGACATAGATTTGATTGAAAATGCAAGTCACGTATAGTCTACAGATATCTAGAAATCTGCAATGAGTCGCGATGGATGCAAGGGTATCTAGTTTCAAGCTTTTTGGCGATGTTGAAGCAGTTTATGAGTTGTATTGATTTGTAGTAATCCCCAAGATATATGCTTTAACAGACACAAGTCCACTGGGAAATCCACATACACCAAAACAAAGTCCGCTGTTGCACCGCGCTCAGCTTTCCATGAATATTAGTCTTGGATATTCAAGGGTATTTTCTTTTTCAACTTAAGTGAATAAAATCCACTCCTCAGAATCTTTTGTAAGAGAGACAGCGAGCATGATTTAGCGACATATTTGCAAAGCTCGTGTGATGGCCGAATACCACTTCAGACGGAATATCTACCGCTATCACCGCTATAGATGCTACTCCGCACCCGCAAAAGTGGCAGCATTGGCCCTAAGCGATAGGCATCTTCAACAACTTATGGGTTCGTCTTGCCGCAAATTCATAAGATGCTCGACACGCCATGCTTTAAACATACTACACATATGTTCTATACGCGCACCCTGCCCATAGCTAAACTCGGTGGGAGCATGAGGATATAATTCTACAAGAGGGGCGTTTCTGCCTTACGGACCATATTTCGTGATAAGAGCACACCAGCTCATTCTGAGATCCACAACTCGGGCCTTATTTCAGGAACCGAGAAACATTAAAGTAAAAGGTAGGCATGTCAGGATCCGACTTATTAACCAATTAAAGGAATTACTGAACAAGCTAGAAGAGCCCTTAAAGGATGTAAGCGACGTGTTTGCTCATTGCAGAAGGCAATGCTGACTGATGAAGACAGAGCTTTGGGTTTATAGATGCAGATCTCTTGCAGCCGGCTGTCCAACTTAGATCTGGCCCCACGAATATTTGAGCATCTCTAACGCTTACATGTCAGAATTTGGTACAGCGAGCTGAACAGAGTGCGGGTGACAAATTCAAAACTATAAAGATCAAGAAAGACTCTTTAAACCGTATACCTTCATCTCATTTTTTGATCCCCTCCACCAAAAACACCTCACCGTTGAAAATGGCGAAAAGAGTATGCATCATCGGTAAGCAGTTGATAGTGCTTCGCAATGTAGTATATTGGCTTACCTGACTTTTCTTTCAAGGCGCTGGGCCTGCCGGAATCGCTGCTGCGAAGACTCTTATACACGATCACCCGGGACTTTTCCGTGTGACCATATTCGAGCAATCTGATCGAATTGGCGGCCTTTGGCCTGTCTCAGAGCAAGACGAAGGTATGGTCAGTCCGGAAATGCGAGTCAACCAAAGTCGGCATACTGTCAGCTTTAGTGATCTAGCATGGCCAGCATCTACGTCGGTATGTAGCGAAATGAATATTTGTTATAGCCATTGACATATCAATTAGGCATTTCCGAAAGCTTGGGAAGTTGGGCAGTATTTAAATCGGTATGCTAAAATATCGTCTGATATTCATGCAATCTTCTAATTTACTAGTCACACCAAGACTTATCCAGGATACGAGATTCGAACATCTTCTAAAGTAGTAAGTTATTCTCTTGAGGCATTATCTCTAAGACGTTTCCATGAAAATGGACTAATATAATATCTACCATTGTAGATCAAGGCAAGAAACGATAAAGATGCATGGACTGTCCACGTTCAAGATACCAAATCATCTACCGAGCCGAAGATTCTTGAATACGACCATGTCATCGTTGCTTCAGGATTCTTCAGCAAGCCGAAGAAAATGCCACCTGGCTTACAGCAATCAGGCCGAGTGTTTCACAGCTCCAGATACCGAGATGTTCCTAAGCTCTTGAAAGAGAGCTCATCAAAAACAACGGATCGTAATATCGTTGTTGTTGGTGGTCAGATGTCAGGTGTTGAGATTGCTGCGTCCATAGCGTAAACTTCTGCTCCGCATTCTTTACGAATGGAACATAAGCTAATTATCAAAGGCTTCATCTTTCATCTGAAGCCAATACCCCTGGCAAACAAAGAACATCGCCACCATATACGCTTACCCACATCGTTCAACGGCCATTCTGGGTCATGCCTCTCTTTTTCCCAAACAATCCATCAATTGAACAAGACGAAACTGGCGATAAGACTGTGAAGGTATGCTGTCGTCCTTACAAAACCTAACTGCACTGATATGTAATTTAAGAAGAACAACGCGGCTCCTAGTTTCTTACCATTGGACATGGTCTTTTATAATTTACAGGCTCGACCGGAGGGACCACTAGTCAACACATCAGGTCATATAACAGAGAATGTTGCCCTTCAGACTCATACTTTCCTGCAGCAATACATTGGAAGCGATCAAAGTGAGTTAGATTCTGGCTTGACTATCTCTGAAGACGTCAAGTCGAAACCTCCTATGCTGGCCATCAGCGATAGTTATGCCGAGTTTGTAAGAGCTGGTAATATCAAGATCATTAATGGCAAGGTCACAAGACAGCCTGAGAAAGAAGACAATGCATTTGTCGTGGAGGAGAATGGCGTGGAAAATGTCATTACAGATGTTGCAGCAGTGGTATTTGCAACAGGTTTCGAAACCGCCCCGTCTCTAGATTTCCTCTCCGACGATCTCCTTCGGACTCTCCAGTTCGATCCCACAGGAGACGAATTCCCTCTTGCCTTGAATGTTCATTCGGTCGTCAGTAGCAAGATTCCCTCTCTAGGCTTTGTTGGCTTTTACCGCAGTCCATACTGGGGAACCATTCAGATGCAGGCCAGGTTTCTTGGTAAGCTTTGGAGTGGGGATGCCAAAGCTGCAGAGGTACTGAAAGAAGACACAACCATGGACACGATGTTAGCGCTTAGGAAGGATCCACGACGAGCACAATTTCCAATGGGAGATTATTCTTTCTTGATGGAAGATTTCAGTGAAAAACTCGGGATAAAACGGTTCGTCATCCTTCGAGAGCTCTCAGCTCGTCCTCCTCCTTCATAACTAGAATCACCCATGAGAATAAGTATTAACACAGTCTCCTAGTTTTGAGCCGAAAGATCCAACCTCAAGAACAGGTAAGCTTTTCATTACTTTCATTTGACTCCTTACTAGTAACAGGAAGCTCATGTTTCATTTAGGGCTTGTCTCGCCCTCTCGATATGCATACGAGCCAAAGCCTGGTAGCACCGAGAGCAAAGAGACAGAACTAGCGCTGGAGCTATTCTACAAAACATTCGAGAGCTCTTCAGCAGGCACTTTCGTGGCTAGAGCTGTTGCGCGATCTCTGCTAGGAAAGTGGAATATCGACAGGAAAATCACCAGTCACAGCGCCTCATATCCGTCGGGTACCTTATCAGGTACTGCCAAATTCCTTCCTCGCTTTCCAACTCGTGACGACGGCCCCTGTGACTTGGAGTATTTGTACTTGGAAGAAGGAGATTTTGCAGCCGACACTGGCTTGACATTTACTGCTAAACGAAGGTATGTAATATAATTGGTGTTTGCTTGCTCATCTACTCACTCTATTAGCTATGTCTATCGATACAGCGAGGCGACTGATAAGCTCACCGCGTGGTTCGTGAAAGAAGACACCTCTATTGATTACTTCTTTCACGAATTGGAGTTCTCCAAGGGAGAAGAGGGCTGGCTGGCAACATCTAAGCATTGGTGTAGTCCTGACCAGTATGATGTCGAGTACGAATTCAAGTTCAAGGGGACGAATCTGACGGAGTGGAGCCAGACATATCAGGTGAAGGGACCAAATAAGGATTACACTCTCAAGAGTAGATTTAGAAGATAGGTAAAACTTTACGATGTGAATGAATAAGAAGGATATGTTATTTAGCCGAACCAATCATAAGTTGTCTGGCTGATGATATATCTTCTATTCCTTGAGTCGCAGCAGTAACTGGAACGCATCCCTGATACCAGCAGAATAGGCACCTTCTCTATGGCCAAGTCTGATTCTTACTCGTCTAATTGCATTATTTAATTGGTTCCCAAAAGATGTGTCAGACATGAGTGCAGCGTCCCACGTACCAAGCTGCGGGGCTGACCAACCCCCATGGCTTGTGTACAAGATGAGAAGTATATAAGCTCTAATTATGAATCTGCCTTTCCAATTGCCCCTCGAATCTTTTTTGTTTTCTTTTGGAAAGTCTTCAATTTCCAAAGTGGACTAAAACATGTCTAGAGCAAAGTTCTTTTCGCTGATTTTGGGGCTCTTGGCGACTGTTAACTTTTCATCATCCGCTCCAGTCAACTATGAGATTCTATCAGGAGCCGAAGCGCTCAAACCAGAATACGACTATGTAATTGTCGGTGGTGGAACATCTGGATTGACTGTAGCTGACCGGCTCACCGAAGATGGGAAGTGTAAGTTGTAGCATTAATTAAAGGACATATAAATCTTGCTCATGTCTCTTCTCTATAGATACAGTTTTAGTAATTGAACATGGGAGATTTGGTAAGCTCTCCTCTGTTTAGTAGTTAGTTTGATGGTCTAAGAAAGCCAGATAATTCAAGCTCTGTGTGGAATGTTACTGGTGGAGCGGAAGGAATCAAAAACTCAAGCCACCTGTTTATCCTTCGATCGGTTCCGCAGGTGAACTTGCAGAACAGAAGCATAGCCGTTATTGTGGGGGATTTGCTTGGAGGAAGCTCTGCTGTGAATGGAATGCAGGTTCATCGTGGCCAAAAGGAAGATTATGATCGGTGGGGAGCATATTTTGGCAAAGACTCAACATGGAGCTGGGATGCTTTACTTCCTTATTTCAAGAAGGTGAGTTGCCAATATATATATATATATATATATATTTCTCTTAGCTTCTATAGATCAATGAAATACGACACATGCTAAGCAGATTCCTAGGCTTTCAACTTCCATCCACCCAATCCGGAGACAGCTGCAGCTTTAGATATTAAATCAGATGCTAGCTACTGGGGAACTAGTTCTAAGATTCATGGATCTTTCCCTGAATTTAACTGGCCCTTCCTAAGTTGTTATACTGCTTATTTCAAAGATTTTAGGACTAACTAGACATACAGAAACCGAGGTAAATGCATTTGGAGACATCCCAGGAGTGGAATATCCGCCGGACTCTGGAGCAGGCCGCCCAGGGGTTTTTTGGTATCCCAGTTCTGTTGATCCGCTGACCGTGACACGATCTCACGCACGAGCTGGTCATTGGGACGGTATCCAACGTAAAAACTATGAGATAATTACAGATTCTAAGGTACTAAAAGTAAAGTTTAAAGGTAAAAAAGCTATTGGTGTACAGTTCGTTCCTACCGGTTCTAGTAGCATCGTTGTCGCAAAACTGGTCAAGGCTAGAAAAGAGGTAGTCATTGCTGCTGGAACAGTTCACACGCCTCAGATACTACAAGCTAGCGGCATTGGGCCGAAACCGCTACTTGATGATGCAGGAATCCCTGTCGTAGCTGATCTACCAGGCGTCGGTCAGAATTTTCAAGATCGTAAGTAACAATCATACCGCTTCTCTCCACTTTTTTCCTTACTATGTAAACAAGGGTTGTTAGTTTCTGAGAACCCTAGTAGCTTTTGTCACCTTCTGAATATGCTTTGTTTCTTGCATGGATTGGATTGTGTATTAGCCGCAAATATTGACCTGAATGTTAGATCCACTGCCTTCAGTTCAGAGTTTTATCTGTAGGTCTTGACATGGTAATTATGGCTATACTCCCTAACTATAAACCAGTTGACAACTTCACAATCCACCCCGACCCAATAGATCTACAAAACAATCAAACGTTTCTGTCCTTAGCTCAGGCTGAGTTCGCAAAAGATAGATCCGGTATGTTAATAATCAAATTTATGACCATGTACCATGAAAACAGTAGGTGTTTGTTAATATTGAAGGTACTTGTAGGTCCTCTAGTGATTGCTTCTGGAAACGCCGCCAGCTTTTTGCCCTTTCCAGTGATTGCGCCTGAACGCTATGAGGATATCGTAGCGCGACTTGAGGCTCAAGATCCCGGAGCATTTCTCCCTCCTGGTTCACATCCTACAATTATCGCCGGCTATGCTGCACAGAAGGCTTCACTTGCCAAAACTCTACGATCATACGGGTCCGCCACGTTCAACTTATTTTTGCTAGGGAATCAACAAGATGGCGGTGCACATGTCCTTCTTCACCCACTAAGTCGGGGTACCATCAACATTGTTCCGTCTGATCCATACTTCACGGAGCCAGTCGTTGACTATCGTGCCCTCACGAACCCCACTGATCTAGATATTCTCACCGAGTTTGTAAGATTTACCAGACGTTGTATGTTTTCTCCTCTTGCAGTATTTCTTCCTGGCCCGTTGTCTAGAAAAGCTGCTTATAATGCACTTCGAAATGAATGCCGAGATATCTACGTCGCCCCCAGAGTATCACGAATTATAAGACTAATTCAGAGATAGACATGCAAGTACCTAGCCTAGCTCAATTTAGCCCTCGAGAACTACGACCTGGTGCAAATATCACCAATGATCTTGATATTCATGCTGCACTAAGTTCGACTTTGTCTCCTAGCACCTTCCACCCCGTCGGCACTGCCGCAATGTTGCCATTGGATCTTGGAGGTGTTGTTAATCAAGATTTCCTTGTATATGGCGTTGAAAAGCTTAGCGTCGTTGATGCTAGTATTATGCCTGAACTACCTGGAGCATATACGCAACAAACTGTGTATGCTGTTGCCGAGATGGTATGGTTAAACATGCCCATAGATTTTGAGGCAGATTCATAGAGTATGTTCACTAATTGCGCTCTAGGCGGCCGATTCGATCAAAAAGCGTCAATAGAAGAGCGAATTTGGCGTAAAGCCCAAATGAAGATTCATTTATGTTTTAATTGTGTAGAGTTCCTCAAGCAATCTTTTACCAGCTGCTGTCGTCCAATATGAGGTCCAGTGTTCGCTACACCAAAAAGGGGTTCAGGGGCTTCGCGTAATGGCGGCAAGTATTCCAATCGTTTTGGCAAAGGTCAAAATTGGTGAAACTCAGCTGCTATTTGCTATGGTTTGAATTGTCAGGAAGAAGGATACAATTATATTTTCTTAGACGCCATCTTGAACTTCAAAAGACAGCAATGGTTAGATAGAGTTAATAGTTAAGAAAACCATTGATTATTTCACAAGTTACTAGAGTAGTTTGATGATTCGTTTCAAGGCACTAGTTGCATCTGCTTTCTTCAATTCACGATTCATGAAGCCAAGATTAGTCTTCGAGGAGTCATCATCGCATGGCTGTTGAGCCCGTTATTTGGCAGAATGGTTGCCCACTTTGTAACGTGGGGATAATGCAGCTTAATAAGATTGATCAGATGACTTTAATCAAATTTGAATCCTGATCCGATGAGTCTGCTGTTTAAATTGTTGCACTTTTCACATCTGCAGGGAGTATTCATTATTATACGTATTGTAGTTCAAAATCGACATCCAAGACATAGCAGAGTATTAGAAGACATGACCAGAAAGATGCATAGAAGGAATGCAGCTCTGTATGACAGCGTTATCTATTAGTATGTAACCTAATGCATGTGAAAGTAGTGAGATTGCTCAAGATGCTCTCTCGCGTGCCAGATGCTAGCCAGTTCGATGCCAAGCATCTATCAAAATGGTGATCGATGGCGCTAATGAAGAGCTACACCATTCGTCGTCATGACTTGTCCTTCGAATCAATCACTTTGGGCGTGACAAAGCGGTAGCTTCCCTGACTATCAACAGATGATCGTGCCGTGAAATCCTAAGGGTTAACAAAGTGTGGAGGGGTACGAGAGCTGGTTGGACGGGGAAAGAATGAGAGCTTGCGTTAGGGCGGGGTATAAAGTGTAACATGCAATGACTTGCTGCGCGTTATTTATCTACTGGCTATGTATGGATTAGATCATTACTAATGGCGTGTTTGGCCAAAGCTTGATCTGAGGGGTATATGTATGTGTGATAGCTCTGTGTTATTTCCTTCAAATCACTTCACAATACTATCATCACTTCACAGACACATATTTGAAGCTTACATTCTTCTACATCAAACCACTATCGTAACATGTCTACCAACGGTCAACAGTCAGCTGTAAAGGGTGGCACAGGATCTACTCCTACGCCTGCTAACGGTGTTGGAACTCAAACCAGAAGAGTATGATTGCCACCGGCAGCACTAAACCTCTTTTTACTGATAGCTGTGTAGCAGTCATCCGGCTCCAAATTTGGAGGATTGATGGATCAGAAACGCAATAGCACAGATGCTACAGCTACTGCAAGACGTGAGTCTTTCGCAGACCAAGCCAAACCTCCAGGATTCGTTGGCAATATGTGGAACAAGTAAGTCATATCACTTTTGTATGGTAGACGACATTATTGACAATATATCAGTCTAGTAAAGGGAACCGACAAGAAGTGAAAGAGACAAACAGCTTGGGTTAAATAGGGTGGCGAAGGAGGTGTACTGGCGTTAGGATTGTGGTATATCATGTATATTAGCTCACGCTGCATGCATTTCTACTTGAGATAGTTGGAATGAAACAATTGACAATTCAGAGAATCTATACGTTGCATTATTGTCATCTATGATTTATTGGGTGGCACCGTGCTGTTGTGGTTGAGAACATGTCCCAATATGATCGATGACCCTTACTCAATTAATAGTGGGTACTAAGTCAAATAGCGTTTCCGAAGACTTGATTCGCATCATACTTTGAGTCTCATTATATATATTACTTATGCCTAATCTACATATATTTACTGATACACTGTTGCTACCAAGATAAGAAATAACAACTTACCCGATTACCTCAGTGCATCTTACCTTATCAACCATGTCATCAGAGCAAACTCCAGATACGAACCAAAAGAAGACCGAAGAGTCCTCTGGCTTTCTTTCCAACTTTAAGACCACGGGTGTCAAGAATATTGAAGCCGCATACACAAGAGCCGGCGCGACAAACAATCACACACCAGGCCATGCTTCACAGCTAGGTTCTCAAGATCAAACGACCGGAGCCAAACATGAGCAGGGAATCGGTAGCCAGAGCTTCTCGAATAGGTTCAGTGATCAAAAAGCAGAGGTATTTTGTACCTTATGAATGCGTATTGTAGCCACTGACACGTTCTATTCTAGCCTTCAGCGGTCGGAAAGATGTTTAATACCATCATGAACGGCACGGACAACAAGAAGTGATTGTTGGCATATGTTCTAGCATCGACGGCCCATGGAATTTGACCTTAGTAAAAATGTGTTTTTCGAGAACTGGGAGGCGTTGGGTTTCGGGGTAAAGGATAAGCGTAATGGATCACAGAAAATCATATATGTAACGAGGTAGTCTAAAACAAATTGAAGGTGTTCCACTTGGATTCTGTATTATACGATGATGATCTTGCGGAAGTGCCTACTTTGCAACATTCACAAATGGAAGATAGCTCATGCAAAAAAGCCGGCAAGCCGGTCGGACTCTTGGCCGCAGCTGATCCCGAAGGAGTCGAAGCTAAACAGTTCATGAACTGCTTCATTGAAATCTGATTCGTAAATCAGTGTAACGTACAACCAATGATGCCATTCCACGCCCATTTTACTCCTTAGCCCATGCAACAGAAATTTTGAGTTTATCTGACAATTCCCTCGAAGCGGTTCTTGAACCATCTATTTTTCACATTAGTATTGTCCTGTGGTCAATCGTTGTCAGAAACTTACTTAACGGTCTCATCACGCTTGATCTTGTGGTTGGTACCGACGGAGGTCTTGCAGCGGCGACGCTTAGCAACACGCTCTCCTGGTCGGGTCATGCAGCAGTAGAAATCCATTCCGTAAATTCCGATCGCAGGGTCGTACTTGATACCGAGATCGATGTGTTCGCTGATACCGAAACCGAAGTTTCCAGTCTCAGAGAAGTTACGCTTGCGAAGCTCGTACTCCTTGACCTTCAATCCACGCTCCAAGATCTCCTCAGCCTTTGGGCCTCGGACAGTGACGTGAACAGCGATCTTCTCGTTACGACGGATACCGAAAGTTCGGACGGTGTAGCGGGCCTTGCCTGTAAGCTGTTAATATGTTGTCGAGATGCGAGTTATGGTAGATCGTACTGTAGACAGGAGTTTGACCACTGAGTTGTTCCAACACCTTTGCGGCACGAGTAAGTCTATCTCCAGACTCTCCGACGGAAATGTTCAACACGATCTTCTGGATGCGCAACTCCTTCATAGGATTGGTCTTCTCTCCGGATTCTGCCATTTTGTTTGATGGTAGAGGGGTTGTCGTGGGCTGGTTGTCGATATGGGGTTGGAGGTTCCAAAAGTTCGTTGATAGAATTAATAAATCCAGTGTGTGGGGATCCACTTATTTCCAGACTCGCGCTAACCATATCTGGGGCAAAACCACCTAACAAAATCTTGAGGCTGCGACAACGCCGAAAGCTCCATACCACGACTACCATAGCTTTTTAGAAAGCAATAGAGTCCATCGAAGTTCTAACTTCAACCAATCTTTGAAACCCAAGAGAAGTCGTGTTTCGCGCATCTCAATCGTCAACATGGCCAACAAGCAAGGGAAGATGGTAAGTCTGCATCCTACCTGCCCCAGCTCTACAAGCTTTCGTTGACAATATAGGCTGACTGTTTCTCTGATATAGGCTGGACTCGTACGTTATAACTTCTATGTATCTCCGGGACTTTTTCGATTCTCGGACTTTGCGGTCATTGATTAATAGAGTTTCTAGATCAACTATCGGATGAGAGTCACCATGAATGATGGGCGCCAGATGGTGGGACAGATGTTGGCTTTCGATAAGGTAGGACACATCATTTCGGATTCTTATGCCAGGCTAATTGCGGTTGTAGCACATGAATCTCGTTCTTCAGGATACTGAAGAGTTCAGACGCGTCAAACGCAAGGCAACCAAAGCTACAGCAGCACCAGGCGCAAGCAGCAGCTCAGCACCACTGGTCGAATCCGAAGAGAAGCGCACTCTTGGTCTCATAATTGTTCGGGGCGCCCACATTATCTCTCTTTCTGTTGAATCTCCCCCACCGGCAGATCCAAGTGCGCGTCTTGGGGTTAGCGCGGTAGGAGGGATTCCTGCGACAATGGCTGCTGGTGCTGGAATATCTAGACCGGCAGGTAGAGGTGCGCCTGTTGGGTTGGCTGTAAGAAGTTGTGTTTTCTTGCTCTTGGTAGTATGCTAACTCTATGTAGGGACCTGCTGCAGGAATTGGTGGTGCTCCTCCAGCATTTGGTGGCTTCCCCGGTGCTCCCCCTCCCGGATTTGGTCGAGGTGAGCAATCTGAAATCCTTACTTAAAACTCTTATTGATACAAAACTAGGTGGACCGCCTCCTCCAGGATTTCCTCCTTTCGCTGGTGGGCAGTTCCCACCAGGGCCCCCTCCACCAGGTTTTGCGCCTCCCAGAAGATGATTCTATGAAGAATAAAATGGGTTTAGGACAATCGATGGATATTGAAGCAATGGTCGATGTTATTTCTACCGATTTTTGGCGTTCGAGGGGAGTTCGGCTTCATTCAGAATTGCAGCCAGTTTGTAGCATAGAGAAAAGCACAACGGAACGCACAATGAAGAACACTTTGGCAATACACCGTTTCCTTTGCATAGAATGTGTACCTCAAATCAAATCTTACGAACCAATCTTGTCACTTTTTAGCAGTTATCTTCTTCAGGATATTCCTAAATCCATCCATATAATCACGTGACCAAATCACAAAAATATTGTGGCCCCGATAACATCAATCCTTCTTTACTCCCAGAAGCTATCGCAACTCCCACTCACCAACACACTTCAAAATGGCCGCCTTTATTAAAGCTGTCAATGCTAAGATCCGGTCTAACCCTACCGTGAGCTATTTCTGCTCTACGCGTAAGTTATACCTTAGATTGTCTCTTCTCTTTCTACGTCCGGTTTCGGGGTCCAGCTCAACAAATTTGGATGGCTCACGATAGGACATGGGAAAGTTAACATGACGCCTGCTAATAACAACTAGATTTCTGGGGTCCGGCATCCAACTTTGGAATCCCAATTGCGGCGGTTATGGACACACAGAAAAGTCCCGACTTGTAAGTTACTCCCCCCTCTCTGCCGCCAACCAGAGGTTACACATCTCGCTCCTGAAACCAGCAACTAACCAGCTTGTGTGATCACAGAATATCAGGCACAATGACCGGAGCATTGACGGTCTACTCTGCGACCTTCATGCGTTACTCGCTCGCAGTCACACCTAGGAATTACCTGCTGTTTGCATGCCATTTCATCAACTGCGGATCACAGCTCACCCAAGGCTATCGGTGGATGCAGTATCACAAGTGGGGTGGTAGGGAGGAGGCCTTAAAGCTCCAAGCTGAGGGGGGATTGAAGAGTGCTGTTGGAAAAGTTGAGGCGGAGGCAAAGGCATTTGCGGACAAGGCAAAGAATGCTATTAGCAAGTAATGGACGGCTTTGGGATAGCCAGTGGCTTGACTGGGTGGAATAACAGCTTATTGGTGGTATTTAGGGTTTGGATGGATTTACCTGCTGGTGTACATTAGATGATCAAATGTGGCTTTACTGATAGCTAATACTACGAGTTACGAGGTCGTTTCCTGGCAGCTTGCGTCCTAAAACTATATTCTAGAGGAGCCGGTTTTAGGTGAGCGAGGTTTCGATCGACATCTGCCTTGATAGAACCGGGAAGCTGTGGCGGTATGACAAACGTGATTGATTACAGTATATGTATGCATTGGAGGGGACTCGCCGGCTTCTGTCTTAGCTCAGCGATGCTTAGTAGGCGGATGGACACGGCAAATCCTTTGACTAACAGGTCAGAGCCTAGTTTGACTTATTTGCCGCTGAGTCTACGAGTGATGGGCCTAGATATTTAGCTAAAAAGCACTTTTACGAAAACTCGTCACCATTTGGAAGATGACCCCAACCAACATCGTTTCAAGAAAATGTGATTGTTGGGTGATAATACATGACACATGCTCTGATAAGCGCTGAGAATCTAAATCCAGCACCCGACCTTACTTACGTTCGAGGACTTCCAGGAATAGCGGAATGCACCTTTTTCTGACCGCAACCTATACCTCATCTATGTAGCTTCATTTATGTGAAATGGCTCCGAAATTCTAAAAGAATGAATATAATCGCGTAATATTTGCCAACGCCTTATCTCTACATATTACACATGATTGCTGATGTTGGATTCTCTTGAAATTGGCTTTGACTGGCAAGACTATTTATAACAGAAATAAGAGTGTAGGGGCTCTAGATTAGTAGAACAGGGAAGAAATTAAGAGGATTTCGTTGTAAAAACATTTGATGTAAAGTGGAAGAATTGTGTTACTAGTCTGCCAAAGACAGAATAAGAAGTCATAGGCAGGTAGCAAGTATATATGAATAAATCTGTATTTGAACATAAGAATATACATTTAAGAATTTGTCAACCTGGTATCGAGCGCTATTATCAGATTTACATAATTTATCCAACGAATGACATTTAGATTCATGTATAATTCATTTCCCAATAATGAGGCCACCTTTAAACTCCGCCCAAAAGTTTCCCCCAGATAGAAGAAGAAAAGTCGCTTTAAACAATGTTACTTATCTGAAGCCTCTAGGGCTTCCAGGAGGACTCTCGATTCTCCTGTCGTCTGTGATAGCCTGGCCAACACTTGCAAATTGATGTTGCGCTGGTGGCATCCCAGGACTATTTATAGGTGATACATATGAGCCGGGAATGGGCACCGAGGCGTATTGCTGCTCCCCTGGTGCTGCAGCTACATGCTCGATTCGTCTCTCTGCTGGGGGAGTAGTTGATCGGGTCTGGGCACTGAATCCTTCTTGGGGTGTCTTAGGTGTGGCTGCATGGACCCTGATAGGAGGTGGTTGAAGAGCAAATGGCTTTGAGTTCAACGCTGCATTGGACTTCGCCTCGACAAACTGCGCACCGGCAAAGCCTTCCTCCGCATCACGCTGAGGATTGGATTGGTAAGATGCTGGTAGAGGAGATTTGGCATGTTGTGAGTACGAGGGAGAGAGTGGACCAAAACCGGGAGTGTTGGGTGCGGATTGAGAGCGAAGTTGGGCAAGGTAAAGGTCAGAACGGGCGCGATCACGAACATCCATGGACTTGCGCAGGCGTTGCTTGGAGTAGTATCTGTAGAATACAACGCCGTAAAGAATAACACAGATGCATTCGAGGACAATCTCGATAAGAGAGCATACCAAGGCCCAAGACTAGAAATTATGTTAGCAAAAGCCAATAAATTTTAGTAGATATTGGAACCAACTAACCTGCATTCTGCAAACCAAACCATAGTCGACATCCTTTTGGAAAAGTTCCCGTCTGTGGTTGTCAACGCAAGACCAGCCCCAGAGATCTTTACGTTGACCATTGGATTTCGCGCCTTGAAGAACACCAGCTGCAACAGCCCACATGATAATGCTGAAAATGAAAAATCCCATGGCGAAAAGAGTGTAGTAGACGGCAACCTTTTCCGCACGCTTGTGACCTCCTCTGAAATAATTCCAAAAGATCAGGATACAGAAAGCCATTGAGACGCAAGCAATTCCGAGTACTAGATATTGAGGCCAGACCTTGGTATTCTCAGCCCAGGCTGGAAGAGTGTTTCGTGGGGGAAGGTGTTTGGTGGCATTGAAAACCGTCAAGGTTGTGGAGAGTAAGGCGAGAATGATAAGACTGCAGCTGAAATTGACACCTCGGAGCACGAACTTTGCTACACGGACTCTGGTTTTTATTTTCTAGAAAAGTCAGTACTAGCTTCACAAATGAATAGTCTTATCACTTACGAGGTCTTTCGCCTGCTCTTTCTCAGTTAAACCCTCATGCTTTTCCAGAATTTGCTCTTCCCTGAACGTTGGGCTTAATGGATTGTCTATTTTCCGCGCAGGTGTCCCAGGAACTTTCATGGCGCTTCTCAACGGAGAGGCTGGTGTCATCGGTACCTCAACATGTCGCGAGTTGTCCGCGATATAGCCGAAGCCAATATCTGATGGCTGTGATTGAGCCATATATGATTGTGTCTCTTCACTGGGAGGATCCGCAAATGGTGATCGGGCGTTATCAACCGGTGAACATACAGAGGTTGCTTCAGCAAATCGTGGGGTGCGAGGGACCTTGAGTGAGGTATCGGTGGATGAAGTGGAATCTTTTCGCTCTCTACTATATTCTGTTGGTCGTTTCTGATCGTAGTATGCTAGAATTCATGGTCAGCTTACTCTAGGAACTACACTATCTTTGTAAACCCACTGGACATCTTGAAATAACAAGACCAAAGAGTTCAGTTGTTCGACACCCACCCCAAAGCAATTGTATTGGGCAAGCAAAACGAAGCAAGAAGGAGAAAGCTTGGAATTACAGATAGAGACCAGCTATCGAAAAAGAGAACGAGATGGGTCTTGAATGAGGTGGGAGGGCCAGCGGTTTTGTGGAAGCGCCAGCACCAAAGATAGAAGCTAATTTGAGACGTACCTTCGAGACTACTGGAATAGAAAAAGATGGGGCGGCAGGTGAGAAGTTAAAGACCTGGTGTACCGTAGGGATGGTGGTAAGCGTCTGGCCTGATGGCAAACGTTGTGATAGGGTGCCGAGGAAATCTTGATGGCAATCAACTAATGAGTGACATCCAAAATAGACGCCCAAAGCTGCACGGAAGAGCGTAGTCAATTACCTCAATATGCGGGGAGGTACAAGATGAGGCTAAAGAGCAGCTCCGTTGATATGGGCAGTTGGTGATATTTGCGATTATCAAACCACGAGACACTTCAGTATAGCAACACGATGTTGGTGAAGAACCACAAGATCAAGCGATTTTGGTATAACTGCTGAGCTATTGTCGATGAACAGAAAACTTTGTCGCCATCTTCTAGGCGATATACAGGACAGGCTCACCATTGTGGGCAGCAGTGAAGTTCACCAATAACGCTGATGAGCTTCGCGCCTGCAGTCTCGACGCATATTGCAACAATGTATTTGTAGCCATACAGCTTCTTATTGGCTGGCTATGAGGAGCCTGGTATCTTTTGATGTTGCTCTGTGGCGCCATGATTGGGCGGTAAAAGAAGCACATGCGTGGACTTTGCAGCTCACCGCGGTGATAGGATGCATGTTTCTCTCGTCCCTGGAACACCTGCTTGAACCCTGGTTCCGAGCCGGTTCTCTATCCACTGTGTTGTTCAATGGAAGATCAGCCAGGCCTTAGCATGCAGCGGTAACAATCTGACCCCCGGTAAACTTCCCCGCCATAGACCTGTCCAGCGGCAATGCGAATCGCTACGGAGTCGATACTTTGACTCCCAAACCGAGCAGAAACCACTCTGAATCTCTGATCTTGTTGCAGTCGAGCCTCCAATGTCTGTCTCGTCCATTCGGTGGCAAGACTGATAATGTCCGGTTGTCGGTCTGTGATGGTAATCCGGAGCGCGCACCGAATTAGTCAACAGTGTAATATTTTAGAGGGAATGTCGGCTTTTACCAACAGGCCAGAATACTGCCAAGCTGCAATGCTGACAATAACTTATGCATCCATCGGCTGTAGTGATCCCTATGTGGTAGATCCAGGTTGCCGAAGCCACCTATTTTTAAACGAAGTTTTTCCGTAGAAACGGAAGGGAATAAATAGCCAGGCGAAAATGTAAATCATAGCGTAAACGCATGTCATAATATTCCTGGAGCATGTGAGGCACTATTATCACACATGTATTTTCGGTACATCCCTAGACGTGTTTAAGGATGACGCACAGAAGGTCTAAGTTTACATCCTAACTTTCCTGGATTGGTTCCTCAAATAGCCTATCACGAATCATGTGATTACGCTGTAGGATTTTGTCTCGTCGACGAGAAGTCATGAAGAGTGAGGAATGTTGGCTCGATTCCGTGAACGTCAAGGCAAGCCGAATGTGCTATCTGCTTGATTCAGTGTTCTGGGACAAGGCAAGGAACAATGCCGGATTGTCCCACCACAAGTTTGGGGATTCTACTTCACTGGATGTTCTCGGCGCTAACGGAAATTCTCAATTAGATTTTCGAGTAGTATAGAGTCGAATGAAGCGCCTTCTTCTTGATATTCTCATTATCTGAGATTAATATACAGTTCTGATAACAAGTGCCAGCAGAACCGTTGCAGCAATAAGGAACCCTTTGCGGTATAGCTTCTAATTAGAGACACCAAACCAGTATTTATTCCAAACCCCTCCTAGAGTAGGTGCAGCTAGTGCTGGAGTCCAAGGAGGTAAAATCTGAGATCAACAGTCATGACTGTGAGTGCAAGAAAGATGAGTTCGAACCAAATGATTCTGTCTATGCTCTCAGCTTGATCTAAATCTCGTCTTTCTCTCTACGAATGCTGCAGTATTTATGATCTGCTCAAGTTAGTGACGTATTGATGAGGAGCAAGAACCGGAAGTTACCAAGCTGGAGACGTCTTTGTTCTTAGTAAGAAGCGTGGTCTTGAATCGATCCTGGATACACACAATTTTAGCCCTACAGGTATAAGGTGTATTAGACAGTGGAATCATCCAACTTGAATGATTCTCTTAAGTTTAGCAAACCTGATCGTGCTCTTGAGCATTTACTCCCCTTGCAATAGGCAATCTTGTAGGCGGATAACAAAGACGATGGAAGACAGTTATCATTTCGTTTCGCTTGCCATAATAGTAAGCTACACATGCTTTGATCTTGCACAGCTGGGAGACATGTACTGAGTATGCTGAGTCCAGTATGATCTTATGCTATTGCTAACAATCATTAAGACTCTTGAGCTCTTCCGGCTTTTTCGTCCCTACCGCTACTCGCGAAGACGACTCTGTTGCTTTAGCTCCCTTTCCTAGATTCAGAAAATAAATAAGTATATCTTCCTCCAATATTGAGATCAGTATCGCTGTGCCGTCGTAGTTTTCACGTAAATACTCAGAACAAGAAAGGCTACTTTCGCTCTTTCCTAATCCTAACACCGCTTTCCTAGCAAATGTATACTGATTGCTTGAATGAATTGTTGACTGCAACCTAAAAACGACAAAGCTAATGATGGTCACTGCTTATTTAGATTCGCGTTCGGCTATCCTTTAGATTACACATAGCTAAGTAGCAAATTGTCAACATTATGCACAATTTAGTAGACTTGAGTGATTGAATTTATTGACTGGGCTATTGCCACTTATGACTATACAGCCTAGCAATGATTAAAGAAAAATAGCTAATAATATATATCTTGTGTTAAGTGTCTGATTCAAGATCTATCGATTCTGATAAGAAAAATGTTAGGTGTAGCAGACTTCTGTTCATGGTTGAAAATAGTATCAAGTCCGGATCCAGGTTCAGGTTAGAGAACGAACCTCAAAATACCGAGCAGTGTTATGCTTTCAGGTGAGTTGTGAAAGTAATCAATGGCAAGAACTGGAGGTGTTGGACATACGTACCACTTTCTCCAAGTTACATGTGCCTGCGAGGTTGGCGTACCAAGTTTCACTTCGTGAGGTGGAGATGGTAAAGCTAAAATATGCGGAAGTCATACGTACCTCACAATCGCAACATCAAAGTAAGCAAATATACATAACCCTACAACCCTCACCAGCTTGATCAAATAATTTGACACAAAAGACGTAAAGTATAAGTGCCTTCTGATCCCAATAGCTGCTGTAATTCCGTGCCCATTCTCGTGCCCATTCTCGTGCCCATTCTCGTGCCCATTCTACCCATGCAATGATTGCCTCATGTAACAACAATTCTCGTACCGTAACTCCTAAAACTGGAAGCTAACTAAATGATGCAATCTGCATACTTGCATTGTGCAAAATGATATTTACAACATCTCTTCATCCTCTTCACGAGCAGCACCTCCTGAGTTGTAGTGGTGGTTTTGCGAGTAGGAACCGTATCTGGATAACAGTTAGCATTAGTCTAATAAAGGGCTTTAACCTTGATATTGATATCCTGCATACTGATTTTCCATAGCCTGCTGTCTGTGTTCCACCAACTTTTGCCAATCTCCTCCCACGTTATGGTAGCTGGCTATTTCGGTGACAGCGTTGTAAACTGGGTCTGTTGAAGGCTGGTATTTATGTACGCCGACTGCTGTGCCAAAGTGAGAATAACTCTCCTTCGAAGGGCCAGATGATCGCTCGTATTCTCGCTGTGCGAGTGATTCATAACCCGAGGTCATGTATGGCTCCGCATGTCCAGACCATCTACTATCACCGCCCTGAATAGGGGTCATGGGCATTGGTGTTGCACTGCTCTCGCTCATACTATCCTCGGTCTCCATGCCCTCATTGCTTGTTCGTGACATACGCTCTTCCATAATCTGACGCTCATATCTCAGTTTAGCTAGAACCTCTTCTTGTTGAAAGGTAGTTGCTGGACCAAGATCTTGTGTTACAGACCGTTCACCATAATTGGGTGGGCAGATTCTCCATAGCTCGATGAGTCTCATCTGTTGACTTGCGTCGGCACTTCGGAAGAGATCGATCTGCGAGGGGAAAAGAGTTGCATAGTCCACACCATGCCTACCAAGAATTATCTCCGTTGTCAACTGGTCTGTTTGAGGAGGTTCGGATGCGGGTCGTGTGGGGGGTTGTTGAGCAACGAGGTGGGCAGAGTGATGGTAATGTTGTGAAATCGAGTAGACAAAGGGGGTTTCGGGTTCTTCAACTGGGGGAGGAGCAATATAAGGATGGAGGGAAAGATTGCGAGAGAAAAGAGTTGCCAGATCCTCTTGTGTTGCCATATTGGCAAGGTTAGACGTGTCAATGAGTTTGAAATGCTCTGTGGTACAGTTAACTAGGTAAATATGCTATGAATATGCAGCCTACCTTGCTGCAAGTGTAAAATGTGATAGAAATCGATTTCCGCTTTGCAAGTTCTATTCCTGCTTCGTTGGTAAAGAGTATGTGTAGAAGAGGGAGATTCTGGAATGTTGGCAGAGCCTCTTGAATTAGACGTGTGAATGAGCAGGTTACTCGGAAAAGAGCAGTAGCAGACTTGGGGACAAATGCAACAGTTTGTTTGCTTTATATTCTCTATGCTAATTACTTGGAGACGGTATCGCGAGAAACTATATCCAGAGTCCGGGGAGGGTTCGGGGCCGCTTAAGCAACAAAGGAGTGATATCGACGTGGATATTCCTCAGCAAGTGCAGGCTGAATGTATTCTTTACGGTGGGCAAAAGAGAAGAAAGAGCTGACAAGAAGTTGATATTAAGTTGGGTTGTTTTATATTGTTGAGAAGTGGTTGTGGACCCAGCGGGGGTTTTAAATACTGGTAGCATATGGTACCCCTCATGGATGAGGAAGTGATTACCACGCCAGCAAATAGTAATGTCCAAAAACCCCCCTTTGAAACGCCTTTTGTACACGCTAGTATGCTTTGAGTCAGGTATAAATGACTTAATGCTACCCAATCAATAGTAGTACGGCCAGATGAAGACAGGTGATCAAATATCAAGGACACTTGGGCCAGTAACTTAATTTCTTCCTTATTCATATTATAAAATGTAGAAGAGGTGTACAGACATATTTAAGAGATTGAGAATAATGTTCGAAAAAACCAAAAGAAAACTTGGGAGCAGATACTTTAGTGTAATAATATATTGGATGGTCTGAAGCTACAGATTGGAACGTCTGTTACAATTTATAGTCATGTGATCACACCACGTGGTAATGTGGTAATGTGGTATATTTTGGCCTTGTTGCCTTACTAGAGCTCGTTCCAAACGCGACGCCTTGAAGCCTGAAGGCTGAGCTATTACGATAATAAAGTAGAGCTTCCAAATCTACATAACTCCAACTCCATTATTGCTCGTTGAGTCACTGAATCTCCCCTTTAAATATCTGACATTATGGTAAGCTCCAAAGATATCCTTTCTCTGCTCTCGTAGCTCTTGTAAGTAACCGCAACTGACCACTCCTATAGACTTCGATAGGTACAGGATACGATCTTACGAATTCAGTATTCTCCCCGGACGGACGGAACTTCCAGGTTGAATATGCAGTTAAAGCTGTAGAGAACGGAGGCACATCTATTGGAATTCGCTGCAAAGATGGCGTTGTGCTTGCAGTCGAAAAGGTCATCACCAGTAAACTCCTGAAGGCTGGAGCGAATAAACGTATCGCGACAATTGACCGACACATGGGCGCAGTACGTACAATCGAGGCAAACTCAAAGCAAAGTGTTTCTAATATTTCATACAGGTATCATCAGGACTTATTCCAGATGGAAGGCATTTCACCTCCCGAGCCCGCGAGGAAGCTGCCAGCTGGCGTAAAGTCTACAAATCTCCCATCACCACCGCAGATTTGGCAAGCCGTATGGGGGGATATATGCAGGCATACACGTTATACTCAAGTGTCCGTCCATTTGGTGTTACAGCTATCGTTGCGGGTTGGGATTCAGAGCTTGAATTGCCAGTAGATGGGCAAGTAGGGAGTGGACCTTCTATCGGATCGGGAGGCAAAGCCGAGGACAAGAAGTACGGTGGACCAGGACTCTATATGATTGAACCAAGTGGATTGTACTGGGGATATTATGGTGCCGCTACTGGTAAGGGACGACAAACTGCCAAAGCAGAGTTGGAGAAGTTAGATCTGGCTGCGGGGAAACTGAGCCTTCTCGATGGTGTCAAAGAAGCTGCAAAAATAATCTACATAGCACATGCCGACAATAAGGACAAGGAGTTTGAGCTGGAGATGACCTGGATCAGCAATCTTGAGGGCCCAACCAAAGGAAAACACCAAGAGGTACCAAAAGAACTTCTGGATGAGGCTGAGAGACTAGCAAAGAAGGCTCTGGACGGGGATGATGATGAGGAAGAAGATTCAAAAGATGATGACAAGCCGGCAGAAAGCGACAAGATGGAGGAATAGTTCTGAGCAGGAAAACACTTTGTAATACCACCCAGCTTTGCTTGCGAGGCACACGCATGAAGCGAGAATAGATTCTAACGAGACTTTTCGAATCACTTAATTGCGAGCAAATAAGAATCTGCATCTTTTGTTCGTTGTAGGTTCAGTAATGGTTAAGTGAAAGGTGTAATCCTCATTACGGTCCATTTGACGTAATCGAATCATGTTATACTCCTAGAGCTGTCACACGTCTTCTATTCTTCTACTAAGTGAGGTGACAATTACAGTACGCTCTTGACTCAGATTCAATTTGTCGTATAACTCACGTTACAAGTATCAAATATAGATTCAGAACGTGATAGTCCACCACTAGACCAATGCAGTGCCTACTATTCCTTTCTTGACCTTGCCAGCACCCCAGTAGGTTCGTAGACGTCAAAATGAAGCAGAGAATTCTGTCGAGTCACTGTGCACCTGCCAAAATCTACGAAGCCTTTGTATACCTTCTAAGGACATATTAGTGTAGCCGATATATAGCCATATTGATAGAATCATAGTTCACCTCGCTCGCCATACACGGGTCGTTATTCCATTGATAAAATAGTCCCCAAAATCGCAGTTGAGCAGGCAGATGGTGATGACGGTATACTGTCCTTGACTCTGTGGCCCTTTCATTTAAGTATTTTAGACCAAGGTTTTGTGCTCCTAGTCATATAGTACATTATTTTGGGTTAGTAAAATTACTTAGTTTCTTCTGAGCATCGTGATAAGAAACATTGTAGACTTGGCTGGAACATCTCCACGTATCCCAATCTACACTCAAAGAAATACAGAATGCAATTTATGAAGCAGGTAACTTCTTGGAGTGTTGGTAGGCACTATACCTGCAGTGCGTTTCACATGCGTTTCCACACTGACTTACTTACGGTACAAATCACAACAAAAAGCGAGAATTAACAGGAAAGATTAAGGATGTGGAGAAGGCCACGAAGGAGTTCTGGACGTCGAAATCAAAGCCAAAATTACTGACTGAGAGGAGTATAAGATCATCACTCCACCGTTTGATAGTAAGGCGTTTTGACCAAGAATGTGATCTTTGAGTTACCTCGAGCCGATCGACTACTGTGCAGCTAGATAAAATCCAAAGACAGAGGATGGGATTAGGACCTTTGTTTCCAAAGATACGCACAACGGAACAACCAGCGAGATTTATGGGGCTTGGATCTCAATATAGCTTGGAACAATCGATAAGTACGTACAAAAATTTAAATTTTGGGATTGAAATTGAATAGACAGCAGGATATCGCCGCCACTATATACAAATTAGGGTGAGTGTAGAAGATTAAGTCCCAAATTGAAAAAGTATGCCCAAAACTGTCAGGCTGTTTGTCTAGTGGTTGGTAGTGATCATGCCGTGAATCACTTTCCGCCTGGTTGTCCAGGCTTGCCACAGATTGGCTCGGGCTCAGGCTCTGGCTCAGCTTCACGTCCGCATGGCTGACCTGGTTTCCCGCAGATGGGTTCTGGCTCTGGAAGAGGAAGTGCTGCGAAGTGTTAGTCTGTGAAAACCGAAACAGGGTGACAAAAGAAAGAATCAACAAGAAATAACTTACCGTCACGGCCGCATGGTTGTCCGGGCTTACCGCAGATTGGTTCTGGCTCAGGAAGAGGAAGTGCTATAGAATATCAAGTCAACTATTGCTATGGAAAGAAGAGAGAGATCCCATTTACCGTCACGTCCACAAGGTTGTCCAGGCTTGCCACAAATGGCGAGCGCAGAGACCGAGGATGCTGCAATAATGGCAGCGATGATTGAAGTAGCGAACTTCATGTTATTTAGCGAACGGAAGATCGCGTTGAAGTATTTTTGTTTATAAGTCTTTCGTGCTTTTGTGTATCAAGTTTTGAATTGCGATAAAACATCATGGCACGCAAGGAAAGCTGGTTACTTTAAATACCTTTTGATCAAAGGGATGAGCAGATGAGTTTTCTCAATAGATTTATCTCAGTATTATAGCGTTTAGGCCAAAAGAGCAGACACAAAGGTAGTTGTTCCTATTGGGGGTCTCAATAGGAAACCAGAATACGAGCCACAATGAGAAAGCCGCCAATCAGGCAGCGGCCCAACGAGTTCAACAACTCATAGACTCCCGTTATATTTGAATGCGTTTCTCTTTTTCAGTTCGCTAATCACGTTAAAAGTATTTCCACCACGCGACTTGTTCAGCTTATCATCGAGATAGTCTGGGAGGATTTTCACCTGCTAAACGTACTCAATTCTTCACAACTCGAAGATCAAGCTCAATTTTAGCTTAGCAAGCAAATTAACACAATTCAAAAAGAGTGAGCATAAACGGTAAACTGCTGGAGCCTCAGATTTGATCAAATGTAATTATGAGTGGCTCAATATGGTTGCCATGAATTCCAGATCTAGTATAGCTTCGAAATACTGAAAGAACTGAAACAAACAAGTAACGCTTTATAGTGAATACTCAGGCTACAGGGGCTTTGTTGCTCTAGTTTAGAAATAGACTGGAGATCCCCTATTCAACCCCTATTTTGAGCTAGTGGCTATTACTGAGGTTTAAGCGAGATATTGGCGTATGGAAGGAAACCAAGAAAAAGGACTTCTCGATCTAACATTCAAAGGCTTCTAGATTCTACTTTGTTGCAATGGCCAAATAGTAAGAATCAAGATAGACGAAGGTAAAAAATGTACTAATGGAAAATTCTGCTACCTGAAATAGAGGTAGAGTATATGTGAAATGTTTTCTGATTTTGTGAAATAAGGTCTCCGTGTATTTTGTTTTCCATTGAGCCTTGTCTCTGACAAAACCATACCAATGGTTGAAATTCTTTTTTTAAGACCGTTGGGACAAATTGTGTGTGGTTGACTTGCTATCGTATCTATGTATTCAAATACTGGTAGCTTGATAGATGGTCTTAACTATAAATTACTAACTCAAATATAAAATATGAAAGATGCGGGCTTCTGAAGATACTCTGTGCTACTATCTCAGTCACAAGCCAATAATTTATGTAGAGAATAATGAGCTATGGTCAATTTCATTTGTGAGCTATCTCGAAATTTGAGTAGATTTACTATTACCATCCTCGACAGCTACAGAGGCGAATCTAGTAAGACCTATGGCTACTACACCGATATTATACAAGCGGAAGGTTATTATCTAGCTGATATAGTGGAGGCTGGAAGTGTTGGTTGAAATGGGCCGTGCTAGATAGTAAAATTGTTTGTTTCGCTTACATAATATCGGTCACGGCCGGTTCCTCTCTCTAGCTGGAAAACCTTCAAGGACACCCAACATACAACCAAGCTCCTCACCTCCAATTGCCTCCGCACTTCGTCAATATGTTAATGCGTAGCTCTACCCGATCGGCGCAAGTATGTTAATCACTGTGCTGGTGGCAGAAACTGCATAGTAAAGTGCTAACAAAGCTTATCAGAGCCTGTTGCGAACTGCCCAAACCTCATCGCGAACCTTTGCTACAGTACAATCGGTATGCAATGTTCGTCCCCTCTTTGTGCCACTCAATTGATTTGTTGTATTGTAGGACATCTTCAAGCCTACTAAGTATGGAGGCAAATACACGGTTACCCTAATCCCTGGAGACGGTATTGGAGCCGAAGTCGCAGAATCCGTTAAGACCATTTTCAAGGCCGACAATACGCCAATTGAATGGGAACAGATTAATGTATCTGGTGTGGCAACTGGCGACAAGCATTCCGAGGAATTGTTCCGCGAGTCGATTGCTTCTTTGAAGAGGAACAAGCTCGGATTGAAGGGTATTCTACACACACCTGTTGAACGATCCGGTCATCAATCCTTCAATGTCGCTCTGCGACAAGAACTCGACATCTACGCATCTGTTGTCTTGATTAAGAACATTCCAGGCTACAAAACTCGTCATGAGAACGTTGACTTCTGCATTATCCGTGAGAATACAGAGGGCGAGTATTCTGGCCTTGAACATCAATCGGTTCCAGGTGTTGTCGAGTCCCTCAAGATTATCACCCGCGCTAAGTCTGAGCGCATTGCAAAGTTCGCATTCAGTTTCGCTCTTGCCAACAACCGTAAGAAGGTAACATGTATCCACAAGGCCAACATCATGAAGCTTGCAGATGGTCTCTTCCGCAATACTTTCAATGCCGTTGCCAAGGATTATCCCACCCTCGAAACTAACGACATGATTGTTGACAATGCTTCCATGCAATGTGTCTCCCGACCACAGCAATTTGATGTTATGGTTATGCCCAATTTGTACGGAGGAATTCTATCGAATGTAGGAGCTGCTTTGGTTGGTGGACCTGGAATTGTACCTGGTTGCAACATGGGACGTGAAGTCGCTGTTTTTGAGCCAGGTTGCCGTCATGTTGGTTTAGATATTAAGGGTAAGGATCAAGCCAACCCAACGGCCATGATCCTTTCCGGATCCATGCTTTTGAGACACCTAGGTCTTGATGAGCACGCGAACCGCATTTCTAAAGCTGTCTATGATGTTATTGCTGATGGGTAAGTATATTGTTCCTTATACAACAAGATTCTTTCTATGACATCAAAAGGCTAATTTGTTTACAGAAAAGTACGTACGCGGGACATGGGAGGAGAAAACACCACGCATCAGTTCACCCGTGCCGTTCTGGACAAGATGGAGCTGGCTGGATAGAGGAGCACTTTGTATAGAACGTCATTGTATTTTAGTTTGCATTAGCCGGTGCCTACCGTTGAATCTATTTCAATCACGTTAGTATATATTATACAGGCAAATATAAATTTCGGTCACGTGTAATATTTGGTCTGCATGCTTTGTGCTTTGATAATCTGATAGGTATCCCTCTATAAATGAGCAATGAAGCATTTCGCTAAACTGAGACTCCAGCTTTCCATATTTCTCCAAACGCCAAATTCTAGACTCTCTCTTAAAAGACGATCTTCCGCTTCCGTCCCGTATATTTTGAGTTGCTCTTGACAACCTTTCCTTTGCGTTCCATCTGCTCCTTCTTCCCCATGATCCATGCCTTGCTACCCTTCTTGACTATTCTGCCTTTCTCCTTATGCTTCCTTCTAGCATCTAAAACATCCACACCTTCTAATCCTTTTACTACTCCTGTAATATCACCTCCGTCACCCTCTCTTTCGCTTCCACCAACAGTCAACACTAAGTAGAGTTTACTGTTCTTGGTCCCCGGATCATCTTCCAGTATTCCTGCGCCAAAGCCAGCCTTTATAGCTGCTCCACTTATCATGGTCCTTTGCAAGTCATTTTTAGGGTAGAATTGGCACACAGCTCGTCCTCCTCGTTTCAGACTGGCATACAATCCATTGAAAAATCTCGATAATCTTCCAGTGCTGCTTACATCACTGCTCTCCGCATTGCACAGCCACTGGATAGCACTAATTGAAATAGCAGCATCAAAGCTTCCAGCTCTGAAGGGAACGCCCTGCCCGATGTCTGCCAGCATGAGGTCACCTTCCACGTCTCTTTGCAATGCAATATCCAACATAGAAGCTGATATGTCCATACCAACCCAGATATGTGGACCGCCCTCCTGTGGATCTATGGAGGAAAGAATTTCTCCAGACAAGCCAGATCCACAACCGACATCGAGAATTAATGAAGGGTCAGAGAGGTCAAGTAGTTCCAGGGCACGATTCGTCATCTGGGCCTGAATATTTTGTATACGTGAAGACGTCGTGTATTTTTTGGCTTCGGTATCATTATAGTGAAGGTCGGGGGGGCTAGAAACTGTGAGTATAAGGGCTGTAGAGGGGTAGCGGGCGGGGGAGGGGGGAAATACAGTGTATCTTCGGGACGAGACATAATTGTTTTCAGTCCTACGTTATAGCGAGAGGGATTGGCCGCTTCAAAAGTTTCAACCAGAGATTTCCGGGGGTTGTAGGTCGTAGTAGTGTTTGCCCGGGTTAAAAGTCTTGAAATTGATGTTTAACTCCAAACTTTTTTTGATACCACAAATGTCGTCTTGGCGCGGCTGGCAAAATCTGGGGAAAGCACGCGCCGAAAGAACACGTTCAGCAAGCTTAAGGGGCAACCTTACCAACACCATCCACAGCTAGACATGCAACTCTCATAAACGAATTCGATAAAATGTGGATTCTCCCACTCGTTGGGTACATTGGCATGGCCCTTGGGTTTGGTTTCCTTACCCTTGCCATAGGTAAGTTTGCCCTGGTAGAGAATAGTAGGGAAAAGCTCACTCATGATACCTAGCCTCTGGACTATACTATCTCTCAGAACTAGTAGAAGAGCATACTGTCGTTGCGAAGAAGTTCCTCACACGCTTGATATATTTTGTTGTTGGGGTGCAAACCTTACTTTGGCTGGTAGATGGTTTTCCATTTAAGCTCTCTCTTTTGAGTATCATATCACACATTGTTTACTTGGGGAATATGCGCCGCTTTCCGATCGTAAAGCTCTCGGACCCCCTATTCTTGATATCATGTGGTACGTAACCTTTTCGTATCGTTAGATAGCTTAGAGGACTAACATGTGCCAGTTTTGGTTCTATTAAACCACTGGGTTTGGTTTACACATTTTTCTACAAGCTCAGCCGCACCCCGGTATTCAATCTACGACCACCCTAAGGTTCCTACATTCACCGAAATTGCCTCATACTTCGGTCTTTGCGTATGGCTGGTACCCTTTTCACTCTTCGTCTCTCTCTCCGCTAGCGACAATGTTTTGCCGACAATGAATAGCGAAGAGCCTAATACACCGAATGCGGCAAGTGCTAATGGTGGAAAGAGACAAGGAATGGTTAAGGTTGTCGTTGATAATATCAGAGACTCCATAGGGGATCTGGGAAGGGTTGCTGGATGGTGGAAGCCAACAGACCGGGGCTTTTAATGCACACAGTGTATGGGAAAATGGCGTTGTTTGTGCTTTGGCTTTCGGATGTCACCCAGCAAAAAGGGACTGGGAAGGTTAAAATAGTATACACTACTTCTACTTGCAACTGTCTGCAACGTGAGCTCCCTGGGTATTTCCTGGCATCTATTTTACGCTACAAATGTAGGTTTTTCGCAAGTCCTGTCTCCTAATCGCTGTTTTTCAAATCACACTCCTTCACTGATCAGAGTCGATCACTGCTTCAGCTGAATAGTTATAAGCTGGTGGTTGAACTTAAGACGAAGGATATGAACGACCTCCATCTTGTTCTTGAAGATCCTCTAATCGACCATCCAGCATCGCAGTCATCTCGCTTGAAACATTCGCAGTGCGTTGCTCAATTGATTTCATACTGGACAGAATCTGAGTCTCGATGCCTACACGTCTTTGATTTAAGTTGTCGAGTCTGACCCATTGTTCCTTCTGAGCTTTGGTGCTGTGATATATTAGAGAAAACATTCAAGTTTGAACTGCCTGTGACGGTACTTTAAAGCTTACACTTTAGTCTTTCTGGCTTCAAAGAGAGTATCAATTTTTTGGACTACGCTTGCGATTCGCTTCCCTTGGTCGACCTCCATGCCTTTGCGTTTGCTGTTGCGGCGTTTTTTATTCTTAAAAGTTCATGTTAGAGATTTCTAATACTTTTCTGAGTTGAGAAGCACATACAGTTTCAAGCATTTCACGAACCGTCATGAGAATGTCAAGACTAGTCTGGGAGTCTGGTCGATTCTCATCATCAGATGTACAAGGCTTGGCTTGGCTTTTCAATGTTGGACAAGGCGCCATCTTAGGAGTGTGTTATGCTGTTTGAATTGAGTATGAAGAGACTTATAATTATAAATTACCGAATGATAAATTATCGAACTTTATTATCGACAATTCGGCACTACTCTTTTGGAACTATATGTTATGCTCAAATCCATGGATAAAGCACAAGGCTGATGGATGTCAAGGCTGAGGTGGGTCTCCGACCACCAGCGGTAACCCCATAAAAAATATTTTGAACATCGCCTTTGTCACATTTCTCAATTCTTCAACTTCACAAATTTGAACACTTCTCATAAGCCGCCAATATGGGACTCGCTGCACCCAAAAAGTGTGTTTATTAACCGAGTTCCCTCGTGAATCAATGCTAATGAGATCATATTAGTCGCATGAAGCTTTCGCACGATCCGAATAATACAAGATGGACAGGCAACAAGGAGAGCTTTGGGCACAAGATAATGGCTTCCCAGGGCTGGAAAGAAGGCCAATATCTCGGTGCCGTGGATGCCAGCCATGCTGAACATTACACCGCTGCCAATGCGTCACATATTAAAGTTTCCGTCAAAGATGATAATCTCGGTCTGGGAGCTAAGATTGGGAGTGGGGTTGGTGCTGGTCAATGTACTGGCTTAGATGCGTTCAAGAACATTCTTGGAAGGCTGAACGGAAAAGATGACGACGAAATTGAGAAAGAACAACGGTCGAGAGATGAGCTGAAACGAGCTATTTATACTGAGAGAAAGTGGGGCAGTGTTCGATTCGTTCGAGGTGGTTTTCTTATTGGTGACAAAATTCAAGATTTGATAGATGGGGAGGCAGAGAGGATTCGAACACTTGATTTGGTTGACTCATCCAGCTCGGATGAATCTAGCTCGTCAGACTCGGAGTCGGAGGTATCCGCTCCAGTGGAATCATCAAAGAGGAAACGGAAGCTTGATGTCACTGACAGTGCCGAGGAAGTCGAAGGTGACAAAAAAATGTCGAAGAAGCGGAAGTTGAAGGCCGAGAAGACAGCAGAAGTTGTTGCTGTCAAGGTCAAAAAGTCGAAAAAAGTCAAGAAGGATCGGAAGGAGAAAAAATCAAGATCAGAGCCAGTGCAAGAGGATGGCCCGGAAACCAAGACGGATTCAATAGAACTTGAGAAATCTGATAGACGGCGACGCAAAGAGGAGAAGAAGGAGAAGAAAGCTAGAAAGGAAAAAAAACGAGAGGAAGGAGGTACCAAGAAGAAAACAAAAGACCGACCATTAAAAGCTATGCCTAAAAGCACGCTTGATCAACTTCTTGATTCTTCCGAAGAAAGAAAATCTTCGATTCCATCGACATCATCACTACCAGGCTCCGGCCGTGCTACGCCGATGATGCAAGGGAGACATGCTGTTCGATCAAGGAACATTGCACAAAAACGACTTGCAAGTATGGATGTGGCAGCGTTGAATCAAGTCAGTATATTACAAGTCATTAATCCACTGACTCGCTAATTTATTTTTAGATATTCATGATCAAATCGCCCTCATGATGCTATCATATAAGACTTATAATAGCCTTAATTTAACTGGCTTCATTTTATCTTTCATCGCTGTCTCGCCCTTAATTGGATCAGGAGTCGGCGTACTCAAAATCAACGAGCAATTTTGCTTCCACGGAATTTGTTGTATGAGCTCCCGAAAACACCGCCCAAACACTTTGTGTACCATCCAGTCTCAACCAGAAAGCTATTCAATCAGTGGAGTTCGAGTATGCTTCAAAGGGTACCTACAAGCGCTTTTCATAACAGCAGGCTCGAACATTCCTGGCGGTAGGGTTGATGGAGAACCAGAATATTGCCAGGTTATCTCGTTCGTCCCTTCTTTTATCCCGAGAATAGTGGTTAAAGCATCTGGGTCAGTGGATGGTTTTAGTTGAGATATAGCAGCATCCTTAGAGGCACCGATGGGTGTTTGGGAACCTGAATTTTCGTTAACTTTGGTGGGTAAATTAGCAACTGGCTGGTGCCCACCACAGAATAATCTTTCCTTTGCTGTATAGCAGATTGCAGCGTCTCCTTTAAGGGAAGCTACTGTTCCATTGGATGTCAAATATCCTGGTAGAGTGTTTGGCAGGGTAGGAGTTGCGACTACGATCTTGAACGGTTCCGACTCAAATGCCTGAAGAGGCACTGCCATTGTGGGAACCCTGGGCTTATTAGTATGTGTTTAAAGTAAAAATGGGCAGCACAGCAATGTACACGATTGCAAGAAGCAGATTCAGGCTGGAGTGAGGGATCATAATGTTATATAAGACTTCGGTTTTTTTACTAGTTCACAAAGTAAAATGATAGTTGTCTTAGTCCGGTTTGAATATGAGCATCTCCAACTCCTATATATATATACTACACCCACCACAAACTTCTTATTGCACAATCTTGTGTTTATTTGCCCCAAAATGCGAGGAAATACCAAGGTCATATATCTGTCATCCGATCCAGATCCTGTTCTGATAAATTCACATCGCTTCAGCCTGTGATGGTATCCTACCGAAGCCCCGCAATCCCAGAACTTGGCGTTTACTGGCTTTATTCCATCTTGTTTTTCCAGGCCCTTCTCAAATATAGAGTAGCTTAGTGGCTTAGGATTTCTCATTGATGTCCGAATATCGACGATTATAGGGGAGATTCCTTGGGTCGTGGTGAAAGTGGCGGGACAAGACGGGCTTGGTGGCCATGATTGAGCAATTGAATGATCCAACGTCATTTTACGTTACATGAATATCAGAAAAGATAGCTCTGTCGGGTAGAAAAAAGTGCATTTTGATAGTTACGGGTGTTGTCAAATTGCAGAAGCTCCGCCGTAAATGACTCCCATCTTCTTGATCCAACATATTGATACATGTATGCTGCTACCATCCTCAAGCCTACGTACCATACAGAGTAACGCAGATAAAGTATGTGGCAACCTGAAATGAATTTTGACAAGCTAGAATGATTACCTACTCAAAGCATGTTGGTTACAGATCTCGGTCGATCTCGCCTACAAATCTAAAAGTACAGCCCTGAATTGTGATGCCATCCATCTCTATCAAACACCTTACAACTTCATACGCCTCAGTCTCATATTTTCTCAGCATATTCTCGTGCTCTTCTGATATAACCTGGTAGGCCGATCCCTTCACTCGAGCCTTATCCTGTCCATCAATAAGCGCTTTGTATTTACGCTTACCCCACGTCTCCATTCTCCCTCCTATCACGCTGGCCGAATGCAAAATTGGAATGCTATTTTCAGGGAGGGAAAGAAGGCTGCACAGCTTCTCAAAACTAGCTAGTGTGCCGTAAAAGAAATACCATACTGGGTACTGATATTGTTCTTGACCAAAGTATGGAGTTATACTAAGTAGATGAGGGTCCGTTGGCCTAAATTGGGGGAGTGTAGTGTCTTTACCAAGTGTGGGATAGATGGAATGCGAAGACAACTCTTTGTATGCCTTTCCAATGGGTACAAATAAAGCTTTGAACGAAGATCCCTTCTGGGTAGAAAGCCAGCTTTCAATGTCCATCTTTGCCCGACCATCAACTTTGCAGAAAATAGAATCTCCATTGTCGCTACTTCCGTAGTATGGCTCTGGGATATTCGGAAGATTTGCAGCCATTTGAACTTTTGTAACAGTAGAGATGGGCCCGCCGAGTTGTAGAAGATAGACAGCACGAGCCTGAGCCGGCGATAGAGCTGTTTGCAATGCTGGGTTTGATGCCCTCTTGGCAGATTTGGTGATTCCAATCAATGCTACAGCTTCTTCATATGTATAATCGAACCGGGCTTGCCACATCTTGATTCTTCCTTGGCTTTGGTCGTAAACATTTTCATCTGCCCCTGGCTCCTCATATGTAGCACTAACAGCTAGATGTTCTAGTTCGTCAAGCAAGTCCATGGTTAGAGAAATAATTTAGTGCTTGGCGGCTTATTGCAACTTTGACAGATATGATTGATTTCAGTTGCGGGGGAATCAGTGTTTGATCACTTTTGAAATCGATTAGAGGGAGAGAACAAGAGAACAT
>Ga0247810_10000279_pt1 | contig 70989 bp, 65 predicted proteins | sample UWRJL119311C1_FD_179918 | JGI IMG/M metagenome (GOLD analysis project Ga0247810, IMG submission 179918) | Plant litter microbial communities from Arlington Agricultural Research Station in Wisconsin, United States - UWRJ-L119-311C-1 | ecosystem: Environmental > Terrestrial > Plant litter >...
TAAACCACACGCTATAAAAGCTTTAAACCAAAAAAAAAAAAAAAGAAAGATACCTGACCATGCATCTCATGCAGAAGCCGACATTCAGAGTCATAGAAAAGTAGGAAAAGAAGCGCAAGGGGCCGGATGTTCAGATCCGAGCATCCCCAGACTTTACAAAAGTTCCTCCCCCGCAAGCGACGGTCTTGTAAAGCTTGCGTTCCCGAATGTCTGGGCACCAATCATAGGTTTTTCGATGCTTTCGCGACGCTGGGTGGGTGCCGGGAAACCTTTTCCAAACTCCAGCGCCAGCACCAGCACCAGCACCAGCATTAGCAAACACATGCACGATTATAAGCTTTGGGCCGTGGGGTTTTCGGGTAGTAGGTAGGTAGGTATAACCTTCAAGATGATAGACAGGGTGGAAGTTCGGATCGGGCTGGACGGTGGAGTAGGTAACTCCTTGGGGTATGAAAAGTCTAGATATCTAATTACCAACTTTCCTTTCTCCTTCATCGTCTTCATTCCATATTCCCCACCCAAAAACAAAAGATTTACAAATCAGTGATAACCATCGAGATGAGTGAAACCTCCAAAGATGTCCATCACGCACAGCTTGATGATTTAAAACACATCCCCACCACCACCACCACCATCGGAGATGACGAGCTCCACGGCTTCCAAGCCAACGAGAGCAGCCTGCCCAAAGGCTACTACCGCAGCTCGTTCTTCGTCGGCACCATGTTTGCAACCGGGCTCGGTCTCTCTGGAGGCGTGGGCGGGTTCGCGCTCGCAGCTCCAGAGCTCGGTGTGATCAACGCCGATATTGGACCCGATGCAAATGTAACGTGGGTGAGCTTGGTGTATACGCTCACGCTGGCGATTGGGCTGCTCCTGGTTGGAAGATTGAGCGATTTGTTTGGGTATGTTGATTCTATGGTTGTGCAGTAGCTCGAGAGGAACGACTGGAGTCATGTTGAGAATTTTCAGTGCTGATCCTGTATAGACGACGTTGGTTTTTTATTTCTGGAGCATTCCTGGCCTTGATTGGAAATATAGTAGCTGCTACCGCACAGTCGATACCTACACTTAGTGAGTACTTCTGATGACCAAGATACGTGAAGGTTTGAACTGACTGCGAAATTGTAGTTGGTGCTACGACGATCATCGGACTGGCCGCTTCCACTCAGCTTTCTTTCTCTTTCGTTTCAAACGAGCTTGTTCCTATGAAATACCGTTTCGTGACCAATGTACGTTCTGGACTCCCTAGGCCACAAACTCCTCTCATCTATTCTCCCCCCAAATGACTGAACATCCTCAATAGGCGTGGCTTTATCTCTGGACCGTCCCTATCTCCGGTCTTGGTCCAGCAGTCTCCAAAGCATTTATTCTCTACACTTCCGCCGGCTGGCGCTGGTGCTACTACTTCATGATCATTGTCAACGCCATCAGCGGGATCCTGTATTTCTTCTTTTACCACCCACCCACCTTCGAGATGAAGCATAAACGACGCAGCAAAATGCAGGTTTTCAAAGATTTCGACTTTATCGGATGTCTGCTCTTCACCGCCGGCTTATTGCTTTTCGTTATGGGGTTGAGCTGGGGCGGTTCGCTGTATGCATGGAAATCTGGGTATGTTCCATGTTCACAGTCTATTTGCAAGTGGCGTAGAATTACGGATGCTGACTCTGTGGTGCTCATAGACACGTTATCGGGACCCTGACCACCGGGATAGTATGTCTCATCGCCTTCGTTATCTGGGAACTCAAAACAACCAACAAAGAGCCTCTGGTTCCCATGCACCTCTTTAAAAACACCGGCTGGGTGGCCTCGGTCCTGCTCCTTGCTCTGGGAGCCAGTGTCTACTACGCCATGGCCATCATCTGGCCCTCCATGGTCGCCGTGCTCTACACCAACGACGGCGGCGCCTCCATGTACTCCGGCTGGCTGAACTGCATCTCCGGCACTCTCATCGTCGCCGGCCAGATCGTCGGGGGCTGCCTTTCCGTCCCCATCGGGAAGACGAAGCTGCAGTGCATCTTCGTGCTCACCGTTGGCGGCGCGCTCCTGGGCGCGATGGCGTCCTGCACGCCCGATACCAAAAACAGAGCCATCGTGCTCATGTCGCTCGGCTGCTTCTTCATCGGCTGGAACGAGTCCGTCTGCCTCGCCAACGCCGGCATCGAGGTTGAAGACCAGCAGGAAATCGGAACGGCCGTTGGCATGGCCGGTTCCATCCGCAGCGCCATCAGCACCGTGTGCTCGACTGTATATGTCGCCGTGCTCACCAATCGTCTCACGACTACCATCCCGGCCGAGGTGCCGCCCGCGGTTGTTGCTGCCGGCCTCCCTGCTTCTTCGGTAGCGACTTATATGGGCGGGTTCGCAACAGGCAACTTCTCGGCTGTGGAAGGCCTGACAGCAGAGATCGCGGCGGTTGGTGGACGTGCCTACAAGGAGGCCAACGCTCACGCCTACTCGACCGTGTTTTATACCACGATTGCCTTTTCCGGAATTGCGATTTTGATTGTAGGTTACCTTGTTGTCCTGTCCGTCTGCCTTCCGTATCTCCGCTAACGTGTGAGTCGTAGAGTTTCTGGAGTCCTAATGTTGATGACAAGATGACGGGAGATGTTGCCGCTACGCTGCACCAGAAAGACCATCGGGTGGTTGGTGAGATCAATGAGAAGCATCATGCTGGTGATGTTTGATAGTCGATCATCAAAAATAATTTTATATAATTCCCCCAAAATCCTCTAGGCAACCTGTAGTCAATTGAACAGTACATTTGAGTTGCAGCCAGCTCCTCGGGTCACCAAACAAAATTGGTTCTGCTTGGATCACTTATTTCTTTTGGATAACCATAAGATATTGGATCGAAACTGGAGAGAGAAATTAATGGACCTGGTTAACCTCAAATAAGACTCCGGATTTTATAGCTTTAAAAATGAATAACCTCGACTTCTGACATCAGATTTGAAAGCTGCTCAGCTGGACCTACAGACCAAGAAAGTTCCAGATATGATTTTTGGCACTGACCAGACGGTCTATTACCCGTGAGCACACTTGGAGCACATTTCACCAATATAACTGACCTCACAATTTCACCATTTGATATCCAGACAAATTCGTGATGGTCATTATTTATTTCATTAATTTTTCCACAATCATTACATAACCATTGCCACTGCAGCCATGAGGGCAACAACCAAACCTCCCATGCCAGCCTTGATACCACTGGCCGCACCAGGCTTCGTTGACGAGGTTTCCGCCGGGTGCTCGTGATCGGTGCTCGTGGTGCCATTTGGGTTTCCCGAAACGGTAGCCGTTCCCACGGTCACCCCGGTGGCATTGGTACACGATCCTGCTGCAGCCGCCGTGCTCGAAAAGGTGATGTCGGCACAGTTGTAGAGTCCGCCGGCCGGATCACCGTTGGTGATGACCTGAATAGTGGCATTGACGCCGTCGGTGACATTGAAGGTGGAAGGGAGGGTGAGGCCTTGCATGCAGAAATCGCCGAGGCCGGTTTGGAGGAAGGTGGGGCGGAGGATGGTGTTGAAGGCATTGCCGGGGTTGTTTCCCATGGCGATGAGCACCTCAACATTGGACTGCGAGTGTCCCATCTTCAAAGCAATCTGCCCGCCGGTGATGGGCCATGGAGTACGCTCGGTCGAAGGGGTGTTGAAGCCGCCGCAGGGGAATTGGTCGAGGGTGTCTTCGCCGGAGCCGCGGGCTTTGGGGAATTCGAGGGTGAAGTGAGCGGAGGTGAGGGAGGCAATTGCCAGGAGGGAAGTTATCGAGTACTTCATATTGAGGTAGGTTTATATGTAAATGGGAGAGAGTATGTACAACAACAATGTCCGGTGGTGATTGGGGTATTGCAAGGAATAGCAATTGAGGAAGAGGATTATTTGTTTGGAGGAATGGCAAAGTGAGTTTTGTTGATTTGAGTTGGGGCCAAGATATGGGCGTCGCTCGGGATTTTATAGCTGCAAGAAAGGAACCCGGGAAGGTGCAGCAGCCAAGCAGGGTTCGGCGTAAAAAAGTCAATTTGATGATCTCGGGTCCCAAAATATGCTCGGGCGGCCGCTTGGACAATTGGGACAATATGGGGACAGGGCGGATCTTTGGCTGCTGCTGGTCAGATGCAGGAGATGCAGGACGGACGTGCAGGAGGGTGTGGCATGCCAGGTGAAAGGTTGGGAAACATGCTCACTCCTTCTCCTCCTCCTTCTCCTCCTCCTGCTTTTACTTCTTTCTGATTAGTCTCTGACACTCTCTCACTCTCACACACACACACACTCTCTCTTATTAATACTCTCACTCACCTTCACCCTTCAACCAGCAACCAAGAGAAACACCGTCGACCCGCCCCCACTACCCAGAAGAGCTTAGTGGAAGCACCAGGTTACGGTAATAAGGGAATCGTAGATACTAGCGTCTATAGAGTCTGATAATGTTCCGAGGATATTGGTGATGGGTTTCACCGCAGACTCTGGTAGGTAGATAGACGCCTTGGTCCCAAGCAATCGGTGACGGATAGCCTGCCTATGGTGTCCAGCCAGTATTGGGAGAATGAGACTTTGTGACTATCATGAAAGAGAACTCTGGAGGATCACGATTAAGCCAAGTAACAAGCAGACGTGGTCTCATCATCTTCTCTAGCAGCTTGGAAAACAATGGTATTGGGCTTGACTGTATGTATGTACGGGTACGTAGCTTGGTCATATAATACCTTTACTACCCGTAATACCAGTAGCAATAGCGACTAAATACCAGCACCATTGTATTCACCACCCCCGTCATCTATTAACATGATAGCCAACTTCCCTCCCTCACGATGAAAGCAAAGTCTTGTTGCGCTTGTTTCACCATGTCATCTACCGTTCCAACTCCGTACTACATTTCCAGTCCGCCGTACCACCATTGCCGCACATCAAACCTCTCTCTCCCTCCTTCATTCTTGCCCCCCGCCTCGATGCCAGCCGGGAATAGCGACCGCTCGCAGCTAGCAGCTAGCAGCTAGCGGCTGTGTTTTTTTTTGGTTTTGCTTTGCTTTTGTCGCATCGCTCCGGCTGGCTTCGTTTAGAGCATGTTTCCGACTGGGTTTGCTAAAGGGACGAACGCCAAGGCATGTCGTTGATGGTCGGGAGGGCATTTGAGCACGATTTCCAGGGTTCAGCACGCCAAGTGGGGGGTTGGCAGGCGAGCGGTAAGCGATCCAGGGGTGCGAGATGGACAGGGGAGGCGTGAAAGGTGGGGCCACGGCTACGGCGACGGATGTGACGGGGGATTTTGGCTGGGCTGGGCTGGGCTGGCGGGGTTGATGGGATGGCAGATGGAAGACTGATGGAAGACAGGTTGGAATGGAAGAAGCTCAAAAAGGCGCTGGGAGACTGGTAGAGGAATGAGGTTTTCCAGTACGCTGATGATATCCAAGGCGATGTTCATAATTGATTGGGTTTGGAAAGGTCTGCCTTCTTACGTATCTAGCAATGCCTTGTATATTACGGGAAGTCATCAATCGCGTTCAAACTGTAAATCACACGATAACCGAGTCTGGATGATATAATTCTTATTAGAATACTAGAGGGGATAAAAGTATCACCAAAACCTATGGCACCTCCACGACCCAGAATCCAACTACGTTGATAGCAGGAGATCATATCCAAACGCCTGTCTACTTATGCGGCTAACGGCAACCAGTGCCAGTCATATCCAATGCAGCCCGAGTTCATATCTCATGTGTATCATTATTTCTATCCACCCTACATAGACGAGCTCGCAAATCTTCCAAATGCCAAACTACCCAGGAATGTGCCTCCCAGTATCGACAAGAAGTAGCCCACGTTCATGGTCATAACTCCCAACATCCTGCAGCCGATTAGCAAAAGTACCCAAACTGAACAGGATCCGCGGGAAAAACTTACAAAAGATACCCGACCCCAATCACCACCGTATCCATCACTGCTCTCACCGGATCAACCGAGAACCTCCACGGCCGCTTGCTTGCGCCTCTCTTCTTCACAATCATCACATCCTCCTCGACGCCGTTCTCCGAGAGCACCATTCGCTTCGCATCGCTATCCTGCGAGACCCGTTCCGACTTGGGGGATTTGCCGGCCACCGTTACGTATCTGCGATTGAACTCGGCGTCCATCCACGCTTCTTCGCGCCACGATCGAACGGCCAGGAGGCAACGGAAGACGACGGCGAGGAGGATAAGAAAAATGCAGGTACCGGCGTAGGCGCCGATGGAGGAGGGCGTCCACATGGACGAGTAGAGGGGAGTCGTAGTGCTAGAGAAGAATGTCATGGACATCTCCGACATGGACATTGATGTTGACATTGACATTGACATGGTGTCCGTAGCTGATGTCGGCGTCGTCGTGGATCCGTGATTATGCGACATGTTGATGTAAGATGTTCGGGTGTCTCTTCAAAAATGATTTTGGCGATTTCTGATCCTATGTTGGAATCCGAGGAATGAGTGAGTGAGATGGGTGAGCTTAAGCGAGGAGGGTAGATTGGTGAGGGAGAATCTAGGACGGTGATGGTCTTATGTTGCTGAAAGCGGATATAGTTGTCAGCTTAATCCCAAGAGTGAGAAGGTTTAGTAATTGTAACAGGTTTGGCTTCAGAAAAATGTATAAGTGATGGGTTTGTCCACGCAACCTAGGTGCTGTTGAAAAGGCATGACTGACCAGGGTGCTCGGGATCCAAGCTCAGAGTGGATTTCCCAGGCGAAAGGGCTGAGAAAGAATGAGAAGGTTGACATTGCCTCTTTAGCGACCACGAAAGAGTCACGTGAGCGTCTATTTTCTCATCAATGCTATGTTGTTCAATTGGTATCATGATATCTGGAAAGAAGAAATAACCTGGCAAAAACACAAACATTTGTCACTTTCAGCCTCATCTCCCTGGTAAGGGGTCCAGGAACAGTTTGCATCAAGGTGCGGCGGGCGTGTCGTACATAAGATCTGCTCGTACGCCTACAGGTTTGATAATGCAGCACAGTGTGAGACACTCAAAAGTGATGCAAAGCATAAATGGAACAGTTTGGTGCGATAAGCTCGACAATACCGTTATCTTCATTATGGGCTGTCAAAGCTATCGAATTAAAAGTTCATTTTGTATCAACTTTTGACATAGAGTATTATTCAATTGGCAATTGAATTCATGATGTCTGAATATGTTCTGGAGTCGTGAACTCCATCCCACCATTCTCGCCATGCTGGGTAAAGCAGCGTTACCAAATAGCCCCCGCCATCCGACACCAGCTAAGGTTCCACCCGAGTTTTACAAAACTAAAAAGAAACCTGCTCATCCCTCAAGGCCTCGTTTCGTATTGTATAACGCTAAAACTAAAACTGGTGTGAAGGCGACGACTGTGTTGGTTTCTGTCTATTACGATACCATTGAATATTGATTGCTCTTTTCGTTTTCTTATTACGCTAGCGTATCTCTGGACGATTGATTACGCCTCTAACCTGGGCGTCGCATTCCACCTGCATCAATACTCTCTCTCTTGTCCATTATCGCTCTTGGCCCAACCTTCCACTTTCAATCTATTTGCAATCACATTACTCCCCTTCGGCACCTTTACCGCCCCCCGCAACTTGGGACTGAGTGATTGTAAATAGTACATTATCACTGCTCTGTGGCCGTTCTGAGTTATCAATCCCTCCCGGCTCTCACTCACGTCTGTTGATAGCCGCATGACAGTTGCTTCTTTACTACAATAGCCATCTGTGGGAGATCTCTTCGTATCATCTAGCTCTCCACACGCCAATATGTTAGAAGAGAGACACGATCACAATGCTGCGCCGGCCTCAGCACCTGGTGTGCCCGACTTGTTCTATATGCAGAAAATCTTCTGGGCTTTCGTTGGAACTGCCCTTGGAATAGCTGTGTTGGTGAACCTCTTCAACCAAGTATTATATCGACAGCGCATGGCCGCTTCCAAAGGCAGCTCGAGTGCTGCTCGGCCAACTTCTATCCTTTTCCGGGTCCAGGCGACCAGTGCTGCGATACTGCGTGAATACAGCTACTATTCAATCCCGCTAGCTTTTCGTAAAAAGCGCTTCTATCTTCCACCTTTGGGGCCAATGACCATGATGATTGGATATATCGTTCTCATCGTTGTGGCTTGCTTCTACAGACTCAATCCAAAGGATTGGCTCCAGTGGGAGCCCATAGGATACCGATCAGGTTATATCGCGATATGTCAACTACCGCTTATCGTCTTGCTCAGTGGCAAGCGAAACTTGATTGGGTTCTTTACTGGAGTTGGATTTGAGCGTTTAAACTGGCTGCATCGATGGGTGTCTCGCGCCTTACTCTTCACCATGATTATTCATATGGCCTACTGGATGATGTCGTGGGACAAGTTTGATTATATCCTCACCAAGATCAAAGAAGACGCAATCACACAGAAGGGAATAGCAGCTGGCGCAATCTTATCTTGGATTGTGATCTCATCGGTTGGCCCTATTCGCGGACTATCTTATCAGTTTTTTGTTGTGCAACATATCATATCTTACATGGGTTTTCTAGCTGCGCTATATCTTCACGTACCTGAGGAGAACCGAATATGGATTTGGATGCCGATTGGATTTTGGGTGTTTGATCGTGTCATTCGTGCCGGTTATTTGTTCTACAATAACTTTGGTGCCCTTCACCAGAAGAGTACCGGTCTCTTAGCATGTCGAGCTACATTCCAGCCTCTGGATGAAGCACATGTACGTGTTACCATTGCAAACCCACCAATCACCTGGAAAGCTGGACAGCATGTTTTCCTTGCTTGCCACCCGGTAGCACCGCTGTCATCCCATCCCTTCACTGTTGCCAGCTTGCCGGAGGATGGAAAGATGGAATTTGTTATTCACGCCAAGAAAGGAGCAACCAGAAGATTTTTCAATTATGCCGAAAAGGCCTACCCAACCCTACCAAGCTCCGCGCCCAGGAAAGCAGACCGTGCTGTGCTCATAGATGGACCCTACTCCAGAATACGACCTCTCCGACAGTTTGACAGCGTGGTACTTGTGGCTGGTTCCACGGGTGCTACATTTACAGTTCCCTTGATGCGTGACATCGTGCAGCAATGGAAAGGCACTGGATCAGGGACTACCTCGAGATTCAGGTTCGAGCCAGCGCCCGGAGCAGTAACAAGACATATCAAGTTTATATGGTGTCTAAAACGTAGTACCTCAGTGTCATGGTTCGGAACACAACTCGATAAAGTCGCTAACGACGTAGAGGCTCTCCGGAATGAAGGGCATGATATTGCTGTGGATATGGCTATATATGTCACGTGTGATGACGAGTTCACGAGTCCACGAACATCACAGGATGGTCAAAGAACCAAGATAGAGGCCACTCCTGAACGGCCTACATCTAGCAAGATGGATGAAAAGACTCAGGTTATGCAGAATGAAACAGTGGTCTCTTCTCGCGAATCATCGATTCGTGGATGCTGCTGCACACGAATAGTGGAAGAAGATGAGATAGCACCGCCTTGTTGCTGTGGCACCGCAACAACCCAACGCTCCTCCACTGGCTCGTCATTTATCCAGGAAAAGCCGAGACGTTGTGTCGACGACAAGATCCAGGTGTTGTCAGGCCGGCCAAATATAGCAGGCATAATCAGGAAGACGGCTGAGTTGGCACTTGGAGAGATGGCAGTGGTAGTCTGTGGACCACCTGGTATGGTGCAGACTACGAGAAATGCCGCGGTAAAGATTAGTGATGACAGAGCAGTACATAAGGGGACTGATGCTCAGGGTATCTATGTACATGCCGAGTGCTTTGGATATGCGTAGTCAAATCTGGGAAACGGAACTGCATTGGGAATGGCGTTTAGAGGGGCATACATATTGATGAACTGGAATGAGACATGAAGTGCTGAACATAGTCAATAATGAAAACCGATTATTATTCTCTATTTACAAGGATGTCTTGATGTGATACTCTTTATTGTAGCAAATCAGATTGGAGGTCTTTTGCAAATAACCCTCTTCATATGCAGACAGCATCCGAACAAGGAGTGGTCCTCAGTCGCGACTAAATCCGAGAAAGGAGTTTTATTCCCTGCCATACAACACTTTTCATTTACTGAGAAACAATGGCCGCGGCCCGGAATCAGTCGCCGGCGCACATAACTGAGGAGCAATGTGCTTAGAGTATTTATTAAATTCCACTTAATCTCAGATTTTAGGTCTTTTTTAGATCGTAACAAGGGTAAGTTTCACAGGAAAAGGTAGATAAATATATCAAATACATCTGCTTTTAGGCAGTATGACTTATAGAGATGAATGTGAGGTATGTAGATAGCCTCGCCTACTTGCAAAGACACCTCGGTCCGGGAGAAAATAAGAGCAAGGCTAGCTATTCGGGCGATATCGGATAACCTCTTATCAGCTACGGCAGTACTTGGCAAGGCTGAAAACTCCGGGTGCAGAACCTCGGCCCTCTGATGCCCGTTGGTTTCCACCGGGATGGAACGTCATCGAGTTTGGAGCTTCAAAAATGTACCCTTTCGCAACGGAGCAGCAATTGACAAACACCTCTTCCAAATGAGCTGAGAAGCAACGTGCAGAGGTGATTCTAAACGAGGATGCAAAAACACACTGACGTTGATTCGATTCCATCCATAGCGCTTGAGCCCAAGAAATAAAGCAGCAAGCATTCCGTCTCGAACTTTCATAGATCCGGGGTTCCCCACACTTTCACAAGCTTGAGTTTATGGCACCCCTCCGTCCGGAGCAGTGCTGTTTGACGCTGGTCTATCTCTGACTGGCACTAGTGCTTGAGCCGAAAGCTTCCTACTTCCTATCCTCTCCTCTTTTCTTTCTCCTCCTCTCCTTATTACTTCTACTATCCCTTCCTTGCATTCCAGATTTTGGTATTGACATTCCTCACCTTATCTGAGCAACCCTATCAATACCTCACACGAAGCTACATACACATACCACTTACAAAAAAAAAGTTGGGTACATATAATACGAGATGGCTACCACCGACTCCATCCTCCAGGGAGTTTCCATCGCCGGCAATATCACAGACTCCAACAAGAAGATCCTCACCAAGGATGCCGTAGCATTCCTCGCCCTCCTCCACCGCTCCTTCAACGCCACGCGCAAAGAGCTCCTCCAAAGACGTGTGATCCGACAAGCAGAGCTCGACAAGGGCCAGTTGCCAGACTTTCTCCCCGGCACAAAGCACATCCGCGAGAACGATGCGTGGAAGGGTGCGAAGCCCGCTCCCGGGTTGGTGGATCGCAGAGTAGAGATCACTGGGCCCACGGACCGGAAGATGGTTGTCAATGCGCTGAACTCGGAAGTGTGGACTTATATGGCTGATTTTGAAGGTATGCTGTCTCTGCTTGCTCGAACTGAAGGTTGCTAATAGCGTCTGGACAGATTCAAGCGCGCCGACTTGGGACAACATGATCAATGGTCAGGTCAATTTATACGATGCGATCCGCAGGCAGGTTGATTTCAAGATTGGGCAAAAGGATTATAAACTCCGCACCGATCGTACCCTACCAACCTTGATCGTTCGACCCCGAGGCTGGCACTTGGAAGAGAAGCATTTCACCGTTGACGGAGAGCCGATTTCTGGAAGTTTGTTTGACTTCGGTTTATACTTCTTCCACAACGCAGCGGAACTCGTCAAGCGTGGATTCGGTCCTTACTTCTATCTCCCAAAAATGGAGTCACATCTCGAAGCTCGTCTTTGGAACGATGTGTTCAACCTTGCTCAAGACTTCATCGCCATGCCAAGAGGTACTATTCGAGGCACAGTGTTGATTGAAACCATTCTTGCAGCTTTCGAAATGGACGAGATTATCTACGAGCTCCGTGATCACAGCTCCGGACTTAACTGTGGACGTTGGGATTACATCTTCAGCACTATCAAGACTTTCCGTCAAAACTCCAACTTTGTCCTCCCAGACAGATCGTCCATCACCATGACCGTTCCATTCATGGATTCATATGTCAAACTCCTCATCAAAACATGTCATAGACGTCAAGTCCACGCCATGGGTGGAATGGCCGCTCAGATTCCAATCAAAGACGACAAAGCAGCCAACGACAAAGCCATGGAGGGAGTTTACGCTGACAAGCTACGCGAAGTCAAGGCTGGACATGATGGTACATGGGTGGCTCACCCAGCACTAGCTGCTATCGCCTCTGAAGTTTTCAACAAGCACATGCCCACCCCCAACCAAATGTTCGTTCGCCGCGCAGAGGTCAACATCGGCCAAAACGACCTTCTCAACATGAACGTCCCCGGCCAGATCACCGAGGCCGGCATCCGCAAGAACCTCAACATTGGCCTCGGCTACATGGAGGGCTGGCTTCGTGGCGTAGGCTGTGTCCCAATCAATTATCTGATGGAAGATGCTGCCACGGCCGAGGTAAGTCGTAGTCAGCTCTGGCAGTGGGTGAGACACGGTGTTTCCACGGCGGAAGGCAAGACGATCGACAAGGCGTACGCGTTGAAGTTGTTGAAAGAGCAGGCCGAAGAGCTGTCGAGCAAGGCGCCCAAGGGAAACAAGTATTACTTGGCCGCGCAATACTTCTCGGGACAGGTAACGGGAGAGGATTATGCTGATTTCTTAACCTCGTAAGTTCTCCTGCCACTTCTTGCTTTAAAAACGACATGACCATGTGTGCTAACCTCAACACTAGACTTTTATACAACGAAATTACAAGCGTGGGAAGCTCGTCGCCGGCTGCGAAGCTGTAGTTGGGGTGTGCCTGCTTGATTTGAATTTTGTTTACTACCCCATGGAGCAATTTGTATGAATTATGAAAAAAAATTAAATACTTTCACATGATTGAAGTCGACCCTTGTTTCTCCTGTGTGACCTACATATGCCTGCCCCCCTCCCTCCTTTCTACCTAGAGCGCCCCATCCACAGAATTGGATAGGCACAAAAACCATTTCTTGCACCGGGGAAGATGCGTGCTAAGCGAATGCCATAAGGGGATGGAGAATTTAGGCCGATTGCCTAGAAGATCTAGTTCTGCAAACTCCATAAGCTCGCTCAACTACGCATTGCATATAACGTGGTGATCAACGAGTGCAAGCGCGGCCAACCAGCCCTTGAGGCTATGCTCCAGTTTTGGATTTTAATGATGCGCGGGCTGCTTGTTGGTCTTGGAAGCCATTTAGCCGGGATTCATTCCTCGCTCTCCCCTCCCACGTGGTAAATCTTTTATTATTGCAAGAGTGCAATGGAGGGTAAGTGAGAGAGCCAACACCAACACCAACACCAACACCTAGCAACGAAGCCCGATACCTCTACCTCCTCTCGATCTCGAAGCTGGACGGCTTGTGCACCCGTGATGCATACTTACAAATCATCCTCAGCTCCCTCATAGCAGAGATGTGACTTTGATCATGTGGGAACTGCAGTGGTGGTGGTGGTGATAAGGCTGAGAAAATATGATTTTACCCTCCCCGGGCCCCGGGCACTTGTCACGTCGTGCAGCGGAAGCTATGTCAGGAATCGACGGGCACTTCTCGCATGCTGTCGCAAGGCCTTCTTATGTGGCATGGAATAATCAATACCAATAAGAGAGGTGCAAGGAGGCGTCGAGTAGTACTAGTTAGGTAAGACGGTCATCCTCGCATCTGGCGTAGCTGTTGGGGCACCGCGAGGCATGCTATGGGACGGAGGGAAGGGGGGAGCAGTTGAGTTTGGTGGCTTGACCGGTCGCACAAACGTCATGTTTACATTTCTCTAGCTGCGCTTTAGCGTATCGAGGGTTTATTCTCCGCGAGAAATCGGCGTCAGAGGTGTGGCCGCCTAGGGTAGGGTATTCCAGCATGGAAGCGTTGCAAAACTCCAACGTCAGGGTTTCCCCCTTTGATGAATGAAAGAATTATGTTAGCCTTGTAGCTGCTCGCCCGAGAGAAAAGAGCAAGAAGTTGGGTCATCCTGTTTATGGAGCTTGCATTTATACATTGGAAATGCTTGGCATTGTGATGTTCCTCATACGTGCAGGGACTTGCATTATGTTGTACCACCGTCAGATCGATGTCTGGTAAGGGAAGCCTGAAGTCCAACGGTTGGAATAGCTGTTAATCAACTGACAGATCTTGCGATGCTGTGACTCGGGATTTCATGCTTATTGAGTTTCAGTTAGTTTCTTGGAACGATTCGACTTGCTTTAGTTCTGTTATTGCTCTACGCCAAGAAAGTTACCCTACCAAAGAATCTATTTTTATTTTCCACAGATTCTTTCCCAGACTCATCGGCGTCTTATTGACCCATTGTATGTGTGGAATCATGTTGCAAAGTGCTCTTGACTGTTGGATCCTACCCGCATAGCCCTGAAGACAATTTTCACGTATCCCATTCCATCCCATCCTGCCCATCAAGGTGTTCATCGGAAGTAGCTTGGCGTGCGTAGATCTCAACGCTGACACAAAACGAAGGGATCTCGTGTAGGAAAAAGGGCCTTCCTACGCCGTGCTAGGGCTTCCTATTACTCCCAGAATACAAAATCGAAACGACTGTTACTCCGTAGAATGTTTAGGTTGGATGGCTAGCGTGCAAATACCAGCAAGAACCTTTCAACTAGATGCTGGCAAGAGTGGTGGAAACTGTGTGGGTGAACCTCCATCCTAACCATCTGCAGCAACAGAGTTTTGGACGCCATGTTCGACCTGAAGAACAACCCTCAAGCCTCTCTAATCCTGGTTCGTCGTTTGTCCGGCGTGCATATCTTACTCGTCGCATGGCACAGCATCAATATCCCAAGACCAGGCTTCGGGAGGATAAATGAGTGAAGGATGGACAACTTCCAGAGGATCACTGACGAGATGCACGTCTGCTTTTCCCGTTAGGCGAGGCATCAACCTCGACTTCACCCAACAAGCTTTTCGAAGCATTGCAGGATCGCGTAGTGTATGCTTGATTGTACTGTAGCTGCTCGGGTGGATTAAGGTTCATCTTCCACGTACTTGGCTGATGCTAGCCTGTTCTTGCTCACCTCATACTCTTCTTGGAATCGTGGATCCCTTAACCATCCAGGTGTTTGTTTTTTCCGCCCGGTTTTCCGCTCTTTTATCACACCCTGTAGCTGCTCCTCTTCTCTCAAGTCTTATTGGATTGTTCTGCCCGTCATTTGCATCTTATTCCATCTTTGGTTAAGACCAATATCACACGCTTCAAGTGGTGCCGTGGTTCCCCCTGCCTTACATCTACTCGCCCAACGAGCGCAGCCGTATATGAGAGCCTCGTTCCCGGCATAAGCAACAAATATTCCTCCCACACTACATGCTCAGAAGCAAGCAAACTCAAAATGTCTTCTGAAGAGTTCAACCCGCTGAGTGTTGACTTGGATTCGGTCGATCCAGTTTCAGTCATATGTTACCTTGCACTTGGCAAGAATGAATACGATGGTCGGCTTGGAGCACGCATCTCAGCTCTCTTTGTTATTCTCGTCACCAGTTCGGCTGCTACCTTCTTTCCGGTCATCGCTGCCAGAGTAAAATGGCTTAGGATCAACATCTATGTGTATCTCTTTGCCAGATACTTCGGAGCCGGAGTCATCATTGCAACAGCTTTTATGCAGTACGTTCCCACTGATTCCAAACAGCCGTACCAAAACCACAAGCTAATAGGAGTTCTAGTCTTCTCGACCCAGCCTACTCCGCTATTGGACCTGACACTTGTGTGGGCATGACTGGACACTGTAAGTGACGTTCTCAAAGGGGTAATCCCTCAATTATCATGCGCAAAGAGTTGTTCACTTTCAACACATACCTATACAATTTAGAAATGTTGCGGAAGTGGATAACCACCGAACCCTCCTATGATGAACCAGTGCTGACAATTTCAATGATAGGGGCCGACTATTCTTGGGTCCCAGCCATAGTCCTAACGTCAGTAATGTTCGTCTTCCTGCTCGATTTTGGCGCCGAGCGATACGTCGATCATAAGTTCGGTTTCGCCCATGCCCATGGTCATATCGAGTCCATAGTCACTGACAAAAAGCCCTCGAACGCCGGAACTCTCACCCACAACCAGCTTCATTCTGGCGATCAGGATGAAAACCTCCACAACGCCATCGCAGCAGCTCAAGAGCAAAAGGACGTTCCTCAAAGCAAGGACTCACAGAAGTCAGACGTTGAGAACCTCTCACTGAACGCCGAGCAGGCTATTGAACGTTCATTCGAGCAGCAAATCGCTGCGTTTCTCATCCTCGAATTCGGTGTGATATTCCACTCGGTCATCATCGGTCTGAATCTCGGTACCGCCGGTGAGGAGTTCTCAACCCTCTATCCCGTCATTGTCTTCCATCAAGCATTTGAGGGCCTCGGTATCGGTGCCCGTATGTCCGCCATCCCGTTCCCCGACCGGCTCTGGTGGTTCCCATGGTTCCTCTGTTCCGCTTACGGTCTCACCACCCCAATCTCCCTCGCAATCGGGTTGGCGCTGCGCACGACCTACAATGGCGGTTCATTCACCGCGCTGGTGGTCTCTGGCGTGTTGGACTCGATAAGCGCGGGCATCTTGATCTACACGGGATTGGTCGAGTTGCTGGCGAGAGATTTCTTGTTCAACCCCGAGCTGACGCGTAGCTCAAGAAGGCTGGGCTTCATGGTTGCCTGCGTATTCCTGGGCGCGATGCTGATGGCACTTCTTGGGAAGTGGGCTTAAAGCCCCATTGGATAGGGGAGGATGTAAGCTACTTGGGTTTTTTTTATAAATAAAAGTCGCGGACTTATGGTCGACTGTGGTGGAAGAAGGAAGCTAAGAGACGAGCCGAGTTTTAAGGTAATGGCATGTAGCCGACGCGGGATCATTATACCATGGGAGGTTAGATGCAGAGAAGTTCTTTTAGCTGTTTGTGTTAGGTAATAATAGGAAAGTAGATGAGAAGGCGGCCGCGCTAGAATGAAACTTTTATACCCTTGGTTACAAGTAACGCGGATCGATGTTGTGATATACTCAACAGTTATTACACCTGTACCTAACGCTACTTCCCTTAGGTGAAGGCAAGAGCGAAACAAGAATCGTATGCCCCTCCTTAATGTCTAGACCAATTCTCGATCATGAATTCTTTATATTAGCCGGGCTAGGTTCGCGATATGGCTGTAGAGACATTGAATTCGTTGGGTGATGCGTGAGAACTAATCTAGAGAATATCCTGCTTGCTCTGCTCAGACTTGGTATCAATTGCGTTGAGTGATGACAGGGCTTGTGCTTGTAAAAGTGAAGATAGTATTATAAGTATTCTCAAAGTAGCAGCATGAGTCGTGGGGTACAGAGACACTAACTTAAGTTCATACCTACAAACTAGCCTAGCTAGGATTTCGCACCAATATCCAAATAAACATAACTCAATATTGGACATGAAAGAATGGGAATGGCCCCGTCTACGGCAGATCAACGTTTAACTCCCTTTTTCTCCCATCCTGCTTCAAAGGATCTAAAGTCCACCAATGCCGTGCTTCCGGTCGATGTGGGAATAACGCTCCTTCTCCTTGCGGTCCTTGAGTAAGATTGCTGTCATGATAACCAGTATCGCATCAATGCCTAATCCAAATTAGCCAGTCGTTCTGAAAAAAATTCATAAGCCATAACAGTATTTTGGGAACGTACCAACAATACCAAAAGCACCTGTGAAAACCTGATCCAAGAAGTTGTTTCCAAAAGTTGAGAATGGGCCTACGCAACCTCCCAGCGCCTCTGCAACTGCCGAGTTTCGACATGTGGCATCGACTTCGAAGAAAGGTGTTGAGGTTGAATTCATGTAACCACAGCAATTGAACTATTTCCGATGTCAGAATCCATCCAGCTACATATCTCTTCTCTCAGAACGTGTATCGTGGAACGTACCTCTTGTTGTAACAGACTTCGTGTAGAAGGTGGTTGATTGACCCAAACTTGAAATAGATTGTTTCTCGTCTTCAGCGTCTCGAACCAGATAGTTAAACCAAGAACCATGGTGAACAACGCACAAATTGTCACCATGTATCCATGTAGCTTCAACCAGCCGCGTGTAGATGGGATTACCATTGCAGGGACGGAAACCAAGAAGGCGAGGAAGATGAGAACGGCATTCGCAATAGCGGCTGTATTTCATATCAGTTCTAAATCCACAATTCACCATACTTGAAAACCAATAGGGAAACATACACTTCGCAGGGCATACTAAGAGCAGCAGTTTCCGTGATACAGTTTTGACCGTAGGTGCATTGCCAGTTTCCGATTCAATCATCAAGGCGAATATGATTAAGAGGCCACCGGCAGCCACAAACAGGATGTCTGCAGCAACATACGCCAGAAGGATATTGTCTCTCGCCATTTTGTTTTGTAACCTCGAGGCCGGCGAGTATGTTATGTGTGTATGTGGGACGAGTGATTATTCGATTTTTCGTTCCTGCTCCAAAGTTCCTTCTTCCAATGACGGCCAGCGTCTAAACAGATTACAAGACCAGATTCTCCTCCCAGAGGGTTTAAAAGAGCGAAGTCGTCGAACAGGATTCGACGAAAAGAGCGGTTGGCTGGGTGAGCCTGGGATCCGCAACGGGCAAAGAAGAGAAAAGGAAGATTAGAGAAACGAAAATTGAAGATCAAGGTACAAATGCACAGCATAGAGAGGAGAAGAAGGAAACACCTGCCTTCGTGTGCGGATAGGCGCCAACAACGGTCTGGAGTCTGTGGTTTGACAGGGGTAACATGATCCTCGACATTTGATGTTTCGCTTGCGCATCAAGTCTGGTATCCTGAGGCAGAATGTTAACCGAAAAGATAGGGGAACAGGCTCTCAGAGGAGTACATTGATTTAAATCAGCCTTTGATTGGGAGAATCAGAGTACCGAGTGGTTTAAGGTTGATGTCTAAGTTTAACTCCCATGACGGAAGAGCGAATGATTTTCCCATGGGCTGCGTGGAGTTGACGATTTGGTTGAGGTTCAGCAGGCGTAAACGTAAGAGTGGAACTCAAGGACAGTCTTTGTAGCACGTCTGTGGAAGATTGGCAGATAGTCCGCGACTTGGATCGTACGATTATGAAAGAGGGTCTGGTCTGGGCAGAGATCTGACACGAAATTACTGTACAATACTGTAGGAGTTGAGATTTGGGCATCTCCTTGTGGCCACTAAGCTTATCACGTGGTACAGGTCATTCTCCGTTCTTTGTCTCGGATGATTCGGAGGGTTCAGACATGAGTTAGGCTTGGATGAGTTGATTAAGCTTTGATCTATTCTCGAGTTGCTGGGCGTTGTCTCATTTCTCATTTCTCATTTCTCATTCCATATATCATATATCTGTCTCACATGGCCCTGACAAGAAGAAGAAGAAGTCTTGAGGCTGCTGCAAACAACAGACAGCCAGCCAGATAACTACACACCAGCTTTGAATATATCAACAGATGCGGATACTAAATACCATTCATGACCGATACTGATCTGCCAGTTGAGTGTATTGACTACTGGCGGAGCTACTGAGCTGTTTTTGGTAGAGCAACGTAGATATCCATGGGGCGATAAAGCATTCTGATACTCGAGGGAAAAGTGGTTAAAGGTAAATGTGTAAAAGATGAATGGTTCTGAGCTCGCGAAGGCGTATGTATGTGCGTGATAAATATCAGCATGGTAGAAGCTGACCACTGTAGCAATGCGTCATCTCCTGGCGCCAGAGATGGCATGCTCTATATATATTGTAGATCTGGATGTTGCGAACTAGACTGGATACTCTCGCGCTCCTGACTGAGCTCCTGAGCCTGCCTTGGTACTGCTGTACTGTACTGTACAATATCGTACGGTAACGGTCTGTAGCTACCAAGCGGAGCAGCATCCGGGCAGAACTGTTGGGGCCTGTCTGCCTCAGGCCACCACATCGCTGCCTTGCCTCGGTCCACGCAGACCGCCCGTTGACCAGATGTGCCAAGCATGCCAAGCGCACTATACTAGCCGTTCTCCGTCTGGATTATTTAACCCACGCGCGCACGCCTTTCCTTTCCTGGTCTTTTCTATACCACCATTCCTATATCGTACCGACACAGCGACATCCAAAGAACCGTGTACTTTGGGGCAAGATCCTCCATCCAAAAACCCAAATCACCCACCAGGTACGCACGCTACTTGACATTTGTCCATTGTTTTTTTGCTATTCTTTGTTGGGTTTGGCTCGCGTTGCCCATCCTTGCGTTGCCGTCTTTTGCATTATTTGATGGTGCATCGCATCCTGGGTCCCAGGTCGCGTCTCCAGGTCGCTCGTGCTGGGTACTGGAAGTTCCAGGACTCGCACTCGACTCGCACGCGGTCCTCACCCTCACCCTCACCCTCAGCAGTGGTACTGAACGCAGCCACAACGAAGTCGGGGGGACCACCGAACCCCTTCTTGGTTGGATTGGGACAGATACCACGTTCAAGATCCAGCCAGTGCTGGTATTCCGCCATCGCCAAAAAGCCAAGTGTCAAACGCATGATGGTTTCCCCCATACCCAACCCTGCATGATATTGCGATGCCGTATGGTGCTTGGATCAGCACCGGGCGGGAATCAGCAGCGTGAGGGCCGAGCGAACGAGCTGTCGCTGCAACTGTAATCTTGTTAGCAGCGACTAAAAGTCCATGGCCATGCTGCCGTGGGCCGCGGTGCTTCTGCGCGCTGCACCACCAGGCGGGTGGTGTCGGTTTCCCATTCCATTCCATTCAATCAATCCACGCCAGGCAGGAAACAGCAGGCAGTGAATGAATGGAGATGGCCTGCATCTTCTTCATGATTTCATGATTGTGCCGATTACCCCGCGGGGGGGAGGGGGGGGAGTCTTTTGCTTCCTGATCCTCATTTGTCCTCTTTTTATTCTCCTTCTTTTCTCCTCCTCCTCCTCCTCCCCCACCCTGAAGCAGCCCGAAAAGCTTAGAATCAGGCGTGGACTCGGGGCGGCGTGGGTGGGATTCCTATTAAGTAATTAGGGGCGCAGCACCACCGCGCACGGCGCCCTTGCTGTACAGCACCCGCCCGCAAACCGCAGAAAACCCCCCCCAACCCCCGATTAAATTGTTGTTATTCGCTTGGGTCTCGTTTTCAATCTATTCTTCTTTCAACCATCCCGCACCCACCACCGCCTTCACCTTGCCTGTTCAATCATTAATCCACTGTTTATTCAGGAACACTGCCAACCTATTGCAACGGCTTACCGGTTGCAAACGTTGAGTTACCATACACCATCCCTCGATTCGCCACAGCCTGAATTACTCGCTTCCTCCCCTCACGCCAACCTCAATCCAGCTTTTTGCGACAGAACAGCCTTGCGCCTTAAGCAGTAAGGTCATCGGCACGTATCTCAAAAGAGTCATTTGTGTCATACCTGATCCCTAAATAATACCACCATGGCCGATATCACCGACCACAACGAAGGTTCCCCAACCGGTCTCGACGACCATGCTGTAGGCAATGGTGCAATTGAGAGCCGCGGCATCAAGCGTCAACGTCCCTCTACCGCCGACGACGACGACGATGATGATGACAAGCCCGGTCGCGAGCGAAGAAAGATCGAGATCAAGTTCATCACAGACAAGTCGCGTCGCCATATTACTTTCTCGAAGCGAAAGGCCGGTATCATGAAGAAGGTCAATTTCCCCTCCTGAAGCGGACGCGTTTGGCAACGTATCGCGTTGACGTGAACATTTTATTGACCTGACCCATAGGCATACGAGCTCTCTGTCCTCACCGGCACCCAAGTCCTGCTACTTGTGGTCTCCGAGACTGGTTTAGTATATACATTCACGACTCCAAAGCTGCAACCGCTGGTCACCAAGGCCGAGGGAAAGAATTTGATTCAGGTATGATAACCGAAGCTTGTCATCAGAACATCTGCTAACGATCAATAGGCCTGCTTAAATGCGCCCGAACCAACGAGCAACGGTGAGAATGGTGTCGACGATTCGAACACCGTCGAGTCCCCCGAAGAGCCTACCCCGCAACACCTTCCACCTCAGCAATCCCGCCCGCCTATGCAACAAGGCGCTCCTCAAATGCACCCAAGCTACATGCCGCAGGTACAAAATTTGGAGCAACAGCAACAGGCACTCGCATATCAAAACTACGTTCAACAACAACAACGAACCGGTGGTCACATCCCACAACAATACTCGCATCAAGCATAGGGGTCATACTTGGGGTCAGCCGTACGTGCGAGAAGGGTCCTTGAAACCACTGATTCCTGATCATATAATACATGCGTTTCCGCCATCGTTCGGTTGCTTTTGCAGGGTTTCGGTTTTGATTTGCAGATGGTGTTTGGGTGTTTTCATATGGGTCTTAATTTACTTTACGTTGCTACGTTGAACGCTCTTCTCCTACTAAAAATTACCCTTTCAAACTTCAAACTACAAATGCAGATACCGAATTGAATTACCAGAGATTTCATCTGGTGAATTTGGCATGGGGATATATCAAATAGGCACATCTTCTAGGGAGAGATTAACAGGCAAGATTGAGGGGTTGCAAAGGCTGGCGCTTCTTGCACAAGTTCGCGTTCTCTAGCACTCAACTGCTGGCCTAGAGATTGTCTTCTTTCTTGTGGATTTCTCGTAAATCTCGTGGGTAAGGGGAGTCGAAAGTGTATAGTAAAGTTCTCCAAATGCTAGAGAAGTCCAATCAGAAAGATAACTACACCTGATGCTTTTTAGACCGTGAACCTCCAGTAGTCCCCGTTTTCCACTTTTCTCCAGCGAGCCAACGCCAACACCCGCACCTCATGGGTTGATGCGGAAAGCTGCTGTGTCGTATTTGATCCCGCGATTTATGCATAATTTTCAGCTTCATCCCAAATCGGTAACTGGGAAAGGGGTTACATAGCTGCTAACCCCAATCGGTCATCCGACCTGCCTTTGTGCAGCAAGGTCTCGAGTCGATGAACAAAGTCACATGAGTTGGTTATTTCAGGAAAACGCGAGACAAGAGAGTGGGTGATATACAAAGTGTATCATTCGCTACGGCATCTGTAAAAATGTGTAATGTTTATACCGCCTAACTCCTCCCGAGATATCCTAGATGAGAAGTCCTAGCTCAACTCCTTTACAATTCCTGCCTCTGCCCAAACGCCGAAGTTCATAGTCTCTTTGTTTCCATGCTTGTATAAACAGTCTTGGGTATATCAAATCGTGCCTGAAGGTCCCCCTCCACTATCTTCCCCGTCGTGCGACGAGTCTGGAGGCCCTTTCCCACCATCCTTTTTATGTTTCCACCAGCTCATTTTCCAGAACCCGCCCACGGCTTCTTGAGCACTCTTTTTGCGGGAGCGAGGCTCTGGTCTCGCGACAAAACCGCGGAACCCAGTCGAGCGCCTTCGGTTTCGTTTACTGGTGCTAGTATTGGAGCGGAGGAGTGATGTGCTTTCCGTAGGCGCCTCATCATCTCCCTGGTAAGGAGATGTGAAAACTGCGGAAGATGCACGACGAGGAGCGGGGGATTTGGATGAATCATCAAGTTCGCCCCAGATCTCGTCTTCCTCTGTGATTCGAACTGTTTTTCTTACGTTTTGGGTGGCCCCCAGGATGGTATTGAGTTTGGTGGTTGGTGTCATGGGACTGCCGCTGAGGAGGGCATGGTCCTCAGCCCCAATAAGCGCTTCTTCATCAGCATTGTATGAGTCGGTATCTTCGTTGTCGGTATCTTCCACGAATCCGAGGCCGGGTGCTAGAGCGCTCTGGGCGACAGGCGGATTGGTTTGTTCGTCTGAAAGTCGCCAGGATAATGCGAGAACGCCGGAGAGCAGAATTGCGGTACCAAGAGCAATAAGAAGAGCTCTGAGGAGGGAGAGGCGGTCCGTTTGTTTAAAGTAGATCAATCCATCTAAAATAGCAATTATGTTGTATATACAGAAAACGAGGGGGTACAGTACGCTTGTGGATACAAGTTTGAGACCACGATGGAGGAAGTATAGTTGAGTAAGTGCGAGAAATATCAGGCCAAGTAGAATGGCCCATGATTGCCAACGGTTGAACTGATTAATCCTGTCGACGATCGTCCTGACCAGAAGCTCGACCGCGGATTTTGCCACCAAGAGAGAGTGAGCTGAGAGTATTCCACTGATACTGCCATATGCAAGGCCACGTAGAAGACGTATTCGAGGACTCGACGATATGCTAGGAATCCGGGCAAGGAAAGCGGCGATCCCTATTATTATGGCCACCAGTAATGCCTGCATTATCATCCATATTATAAATGTCTTTTGGCCCATCAGTTGCAGTAGCTGATCCAGATTATGCGCCGGCTCTGGTATAGCCCCAAATATTGCAATGAGAATCGCCCCTCCTGCGACCAGCAATGTTCCTCCTAAGGACCAGCGTGTGAAGGGTTCCCCTAGAATTAAAGACGCACATATCGAATTAAATACGAGTCCAGACGCCTGCAAGGTCGAAAGAACGGGCAATGGAAGAGTCGTGATCTGGATTGTACTTCCTACAATATTCGACATAATAAACATTCCCATTCCAAGCTGCCACCTCCTGCGTCTGTGTGGTGGTCTGCGTACGTCATGAGGCCCTTTCTCATCCTCCAGAATATGCGACTTCCGTTGAAGCGTCAAGCCTAGACTCTGTATAGACGTAGATAAGAGGCCGACCAGTATGCCAATCTGCAAAGAATGAAGAGTAAGAGTGCTGCACGAATGGAAGGGGGCGGTGGCTTTGTATCTTACGGCAACACTGGCTTCGGGGGACAACTCCCCAAGGTTTCCCATGACAATTTCAAGGTTTGGTAACTTTCATTTGTTATACAAGCTGTCACCGCATGGTTGATTTGAAAATCGATAGTTGTCTCAGGGTAGTGACGATAGCGCGTTGGGAGAAGTTATTTAATGGTCGGAAGTAAGTACATTGATGTTCTAGTTCAGGGAGGCCAAGTGACCGCGCGCTCGCTTCAGAAGACTGGTTGAGACAACTTATTTCTGGAACAACGTCATCCAGCACACCTAACTGCAATATTGCCATAGGTGTTATAGCCTTGGGACCTGAATAGCAGAACACTTGATGGTTTTAGAACATCAAGCTTGAGATTTATTGTGTGTAAGTTCAATGCAAGTATAGAAACACATCAGGGTAATAGAGATCATGTGATCATGTGGCCCAAGCTCCCCCTGCCTTATCGAGTTGAGTGTCTGTGGATTAACGTCCAACGTCAGTTCTGCCTCATATTTACCTCCTACCTACCCTTTCTCTCCTTTAGAATCAATTGCCCAGCATGTCGCAATCACACGCTTTATCAGATGACCAGGTAAGCCTCCTGTTATTTCGAAGCACCCGATATAGCTTATTATCCTGGGCACCTTGAAAGCCACCAGTATAGACACTGGTCTTACAGAGAGATCCATAATAGAAGCACTAGCACGTTCAACTTCTCTCTGGACTGGGGTTACTGAGTGGCACATATCTCATTAATCTTTCGTGCTGTGCTAACCCAAGATGTACAGGTGTCGCAGGAGCTGAGGAAGATGACGGCCTTCATCAAGCAGGAAGCCATGGAGAAAGCCAAAGAAATCGAGATTAAAGCCGAGGAAGAGTTCGCAATCGAGAAGTCCAAGCTCATGCGCCAGGAAACTCAATCGATTGACACCACATACGAGAAGAAATTCAAGCAAGCTCAGATGTCGCAACAAATCACACGTTCCACTGTTGCCAACAAAACCCGCCTAAAGGTATTGAGTGCTAGACAAGAACTATTGGATACAATCTTCGAGGCTGCACAGAAGAAGCTAGGGGAGGGTGCGAAGGATAAAAAGAAGTACGAGGTCATTCTAAAGAATTTGATGTTGGAGGGGTTCTATGCTTTGAATGAATCGAAGTTGCAGATTCGTGCTCGAAAAGCGGATTACGATGTCGTAAAGAAGGCGATTGAGAAGGCGGCCAAGGAATACGAGGAGAAGTTGAAGAAGAAGGTTGAAGTTAGCATCGATGAGTCGGATCCTCTACCCGAAGGAGTGTAAGTTTACCAGTTGGCGAGAGGTTATCAGGAGGTTTAGCTAACGAGTACAGTTCGGGCGGTGTCTCTATTGTTGGAGGTGGTGGGAAAATTGAGATTAACAACACATTTGATGAGCGGTTAATATTGCTACAGGAGAATGCGTTGCCTTCTATCCGACTTACTCTATTTGGCAAGAACGAGAACAGGAGATTCTACGAATAGACAATTATGCGGGGTAAGGGTACAGGAGTAACTTTGGAGGGAGGAATTAGAAAGACTTGAATTGTATGATATACTACAACCACCAATGTGCATTGTTCTTTAGCCACTCCAGTTCAGTTCAAGACTTTGTGAGGACTTGATATATATAAGAACCATCAGAGGTTATCCCTACAAGCACGAACCCTTGGTACTAACTCTCTGACTTGCCTATTTTTGGACGCGGAAAGCGATACCACTGTCTTCCTAAAGGTGTACGATTACCGGGTATTATTAGTTGTTTTAGACATTTGCAAACTTGACCCTGCTAAACTGTCAATCAAACCCACTAGGTCGAGGTTTAAGAAATAAACTCATTCCCTTCCTTTCTCGACTCAGGTCCTCGACTAGCTCCTTTCTAGCCGGGGCCGAGTCAAAGATTGATCGCTTAGCCTTTGGCCTACTTCGCACTGTATCGCTGATTCTCTGGCTAACTGCTTGCAAGACTTCCTTAGCGTGAATCTTGGAGATCGAAGCTCCTGCTCGCATATTAGTATCCAATATATTACACCTTATCTTCAAGCACGGAGGAAAGATATACCTTGAGGTCCGTGCATATTCTTCACAATATCATCTAGAGTATCACAAATATCCTGCACTTCAAAATCAAACTCCCGTGCAACCAGTTCCTGCGTCAGGTCTACATCGACGGATCTCCCATCATCCAAACCAATGTCCATAAGTGACACAAGGCTTCCAAGTTCTCTGAAATCTGTTTTGTCGTTTACATAGAAGTCCTGACTATGTAATCTTGTGTTGAAGTTTTTCAAGTTCATCATGTAGAAGGAATGTTTGGCAGAATACGATGTATTCTTGAAATAGAAGGTCATGGCAAGGCGGCGTCTTAGATCATGAGTCCTAGGTAAGGTTGAGGGTATGTTGCGTACCATCTGTAGCTGGAGAGTTGGCTGATTCGAGTGCGCAAATAGAGACTGACCGATATCTGTACACTTTTTTTATGTTAGCCATAGTAGTTGAGATTTTGGAACAACGAAACCATACAAAACTATCCCACATGTCGTCCGGAACGTAGCGGCATATTCGAAAAAATGCTTCTTGGATCATATCGAAGATCTCCAGCTCATCAAAAGCCTAAACCTCAAAGTTAGTGTTGATGTTACATAAATTAAAGTACTTTGAATTATGCAACTCAGAAACTCAGGGCGTAACCAGATACATACTGCATAGTCACAGCTCACTCTTAGTAGCATGATGACCACATATATTCTTGCGTCCATTTCTAAGGACCTTGATACCAAACCGAGAAATCTGATCACAGAACGAGTCTTAGCCCAACTACGCTTGCCACATGGATAGGCAAGTTCTTGTACGGCACTGATTCTCTTGGTAACATCGATCGCAGTTGAACTGCCACCAAGACTTTGGAACATAGTTCGTATCAGCTCTGGGCCAAATAGTCTACCAATCTGCTCATGAGACTCGCGGAGAGTGTTACAATAGGAAGTCCGAAGCACAGTATCGGACTCTTTCGGCATCTCACTAATCAGCCACAGGAATATCTCATCAGGCAGTGTTTGATTCAATTTAACCATGTCTTCGGCAAAGCCAGAAACGAACGTTTGGTGCCTAGTTCTAGGGTCTCTCAGGTCGATTCCCCATTTCTTGACACCTTTCCTTGGAAAAGACAGCCTCTCTGGCTTGGAACTTTTAGCCGAAGAGGTGTCAAAAAATCGAAAGCGTAATTCAGCAAGTGTGGCCTCTGTTCTCTTTAGTGCTCGTTTGATCCTGTGCGATCCGCCTTCTCCGTCAGTCGCTACTGAGTCGAGGAGGTTATCTTGACTAGGCATATTGGACCGGTTGGTGAAATCAGGTAAAGCTGAGATTTCTGGTGACCGCGAAGGCTGGCGCTTGAAGTAATATAAGCTCCCGATTAAGATCAAATTTTACATAATATAGCCAACATTTGGGTGTGTGTACGTACCAGCCTAGAAACCACTTCTGTGTTGTCTTCCTCTCTTGCCTGTATTGAACTGAATTAGTAATGCATCCAGTGGCTTTAGTAAATGAAGATTGAATATATGGATAACTGAAGCCATCAGAACAAAGCAAAAGCAATAAACTAGCTTCGGAAAGTAACTGAGAACAAAATGTACTCCACAGCGCTCCTTTTGTTGCAAATGGCAAAATACCGATTTCAAGGCAGGCAGCTTTACCAAGCACATCTAGTGAGCTTCACGTGAAAGCACATTCCACCTACATAATCAGTAAGTTCCTTTAGATTAAACTTGTAGGCTCTTTTAGGTAACACTGCAAGTGGTGATGTGTGAACCTTCGCATTGCGGCTTCTTGTCGACTTTGTTGGTGCCTGGCTTGGGAGACCATGAGTTTGTGATCTTCTGGAACCGTCTGATCTTTGTGTTTGCATAAGCTGTTCCAAATCTGACAGACCAGAGCCGAAGTCTGAGCCGGAATCATCATCGTCAGAGCCTTTTATGAAGTCGCGAGATGGATTGTTTGGTGGTGGTGCTAGAGGTGAAGATAGAAGAGTTTCATCCAGTGGCGAGGAACGTCCCAGAGACACACGTCTTCAAACGTTAGCAAGAGCCAATAACTTGGGGAAGATGATTCACTTTGCCGGCGGTTCTCTAGTTGGGCTGGGGGACGGACGCCTGGAACATATCAGTATAGCATCATGTGGGTGCTGAGAGGCACTATTACTTGAAATTACTAGAAGATAAATCTATGCTGCTACATGGTGGAGAAAGACTTGAAGTATATTCCCCAATTTGGCTTATAATCTCATTAGCTGCAGTGAAGAGGATTAGTGTATCCCAGTGGCACATACTTTTCGGAAATCGAGCTTTTGGGCTGGCCAACAGCTGCACTATCATTTATGCCTGTAAAGGTCTCTGTTGGTAAATCGCGGGTAGGACTCGGTGGATTGGACGGGGTCTTGATGGCTTGCGTCGCCATTGGCGCCGGTGCCGTAGCCTCGGACTGAGATGAGTTCTTATTAAACCCGAAAGAAAACAAGCTGGCCTGTCCTGTCTTTGTATTAGACATTACCAATGCTTTACGAGTGTAGTGAGTCGTAAAGATTGCTAGGGTGTCTCCAAGAAACTTAAGGCATGGTATGTCAGAATCGTGGCGCGTCAAGGACAAACACGAAGAAGCATGATCACTTTAGTGGATCGGGCCTTGGCATAGCTTTGGGTGGAAGGTTGTATTTCGCCACGCCTCAGCTACCAGTCAGCATATATAGTAGAAGAATCAAATTTGGATTCAAAGTTAAATTCCATCTTGCAGCGTTCCCCATGTTGCATGTAGACGTTCCAGTCATGGTATTTGAGCCAGAGGCCCTGTAAATCTTCCACCCTAGAAACGTTCTACCAAGTCTTTCCAGCATCTCCACTATTTCTAACATTTCGTGGTTAATTCTTACGAAGTATAATAAAAGGCAAGCATTAAACCATTAAGATATGACGGTACTTCTGACTAGATAGTCAGACGTATTTGTTCCCGAGACATCCCATCGCGCTCATCCGTCACTAGCGACTGAGTATGAGCAGTGTTGATGCATGCTCCAATGAAAGCGGGTTATCTTTTTCTGAATCAGCTCAGTCAAGGGTTCTGAGCAGGATAGTATGGCATCTAGATGCTCTCTTCAAAGCTGACTGCGAAAAAGCTGGTGGAGTGGTGAGCTTTGTGATGAAACTTGAAATGAGACTGAAATTGCTCCCTCAACTCGGGGAAATTTGCAGGAGTCAGCCCTACCAAATGTAGCAAACCTAGCCCTCTCAAACACCTGTGCCAGACAAGTACGGCCAGAGCAACGTTATCAATTGGATGGATCGTGAGCATGCAACTCCAAAGACAACCTCCATCAAAATTCATCGGATGGGCTAGTTCGAGATAAAGGATATGTTACCACTGCAATATCAGGAGAGCCACAGTAATCTGTGTAACACTGCCGTCTGATTACTGACCGACTGTAGAGTAGATTGTATACGTTTGTGAGACGGCAGATGTGCATTTCCCCATGATGGCAAGGACTGTCTGTATGCGGTACAGATACGGCATACAGACAGGACGGATCATGAGGTTGAGTTCCAAAGAGGAGGTATTCCTGCTCCTAACCTGAGGCTGTTTCCCTCCATCTTCCCTACCGACCGCCTGTATTAATCCACATCCACATCCACCAGCGCTCAGCCTCACTCAGAAAAGAAGCACGATGTTGGCATGCGATTGGACTGTGCTTTGCCTGTTTGCTTACTGGACTCGAACCCCTAGCAATAATTATTCTAAGATTGTCAGCATCCGCTCCGCGGCGGTGCGTCGGGTACTCAGCCTTCCCGACGTGTCCACATTGTCACAGCGCCCCGCTGGTTTCGCAGTCTAAACCCAGATCGAATTTGTTCTTGTCTGTCGCAGATGGTTTAACGGCTTCTTGTAGATAACAAAATTTGTGATTTTCCTTTTGGGTTTGTGTTGCCATGATCCCTAGACCATAAAGCACGCCGGGCAAAGCGTGGAAGTATCCTTCCTTACAAATCACGTTGCTGGGTGGAACAAACTGCTCCGCGAAAGAGCAAAGCTTGTTATTTGTAAGCAGATTGGCAAGGATACGATACGATACCACTTTGGTCAAAGAAAGGAGGACATCTTCCATCAACAATCCAGCGCAGCTGTTCCTATGCAAATCCTCTTTCCATCTAGCCCAACTATACTCTGCCCCCGCATATCTTCCATCGAGAGCCCATTGATGCTTTCCCTTTATCCAAACTTTGCAAAAAATAATAACACATCGCCGGAAGTTTCGCATCACGACAAGGTTCCGGCTGTTCCGCCTGCCCCTTAAGCGAAATCATTTACGTTGATCTCGCTCGTCGACCCTCACTCATCATCACCATCGACAATCCCCTCCTTGCCACTGAGGATACTGTAGCACCGACGCGACGTTCGATAACCCAACTTCCTAAGATTGCTTATAGGTGACTGGCAACGGCAAACATTGGAGACAGAATTCGAACTTCGGGCTTAGCCCGCGCCAACTCCTGTTGACCTTTCAGGCTAGGTAGTCGAAAATGGCTACACTTCAGCCTCCATCGTTCGAAGGGGACGGAGCGGATAATGATGAAGGTTCATCACCTACCACTCCTGCAAAGAGATTGCGATGGGCGACGCAGTACAAGAAAGGCAAAAGCGGGAATAAGAAACGTTTGTCAATAATGGACCGCCTACATCACCGAGGATCACAGAATGGTGAGAAGAAAAGAGATTCGAGTGGTTCAATGGCAACTGATCTTGGTGGTATCCGGGAAGAACCAGAAGCAGAGGAAGAAGAGGTAGAGGAGTCTGAAGATACAGATGGTCAAGGTCCTCGAACAATCTTTTTCAACAAACCACTACCAGCAGATGCGCTGGATGAAGATGGTCATCCGGTGAAGCACTATCGAAGAAATAAGATCAGAACTGCGAAATATACGCCTCTTAGTTTTGTGCCCAAAAACTTGTGGTTCCAATTCCACACTATCGCCAACATATATTTCCTCTTTCTGATCATATTAGCCGTAAGCTTTTGGTCAAGGCTCAAAACTTGCAAGAATCTTCTGACCCATGAAATAGTTTTTCAGCATCTTCGGTGCTTCCAACCCAGGCCTGAACGCTGTCCCCTTGATCGTGATCGTATTTATAACGGCGATAAAAGATGCCATCGAAGACTATCGCAGAACGATCCTAGATAACGAACTGAATAATTCCGCGATTCACCGGTTAGTTGATTGGAACAACGTAAACGTTAGCGCAGACGACATATCGTTGTGGAGGAGGGTTAAGAAAGCGTCGACCCGCTTTATCGTAAAGACTTACAGGTCGTTTTCTAAAAAAGGGAAAAGCGCCAATGATGGAGAGTCAACGAGGAACGAACCCAGAGGATCCTACGAGACGACTGATATGCGGAGACAATCTGCCTTCTCTACTCGAAGTCAACGGGAATCGTTCGTCTCTGCTCGAGAGAATATACAGATGACACCCGTTCCATCTCCGTTACCCCGGGACGACCAGCAGCAAATTCCAGACCGGCCTGGTACAGCTTTCTCATATGAGAATGAACACGGCCAAAATGCACCTGCCGCCAAGAAATTTGGCAGTCTCATCAATCCGGCTTTACCGGTGACTGGAAAGGCAAGATTTCATCGTGATTACTGGAAGAACGTTCAAGTTGGCGACTTTATTAGGATATATAACGACGACCAAATCCCTGCTGATGTTGTTATTTTATCTACTTCTGATCCAGATGGAGCATGTTACGTAGAAACCAAAAATCTGGACGGAGAAACTAACTTGAAGGTTCGCCATGCGCTTAGAAGTGGTAGACAAATTAAGCATGCCCGCGACTGTGAAAGAACAGAGTTCACGATTGAGAGTGAAGGTCCTCAACCAAATCTTTATCAGTACAGCGCTGTTGCTCGTTGGAACCAGCACTCCAAAGGATCGGACTCGAAGGGAGAAGAGATGGCTGAACCGATCTCTATCAACAACCTACTTCTCCGTGGTTGCAATTTAAGGAATACAGATTGGATTCTAGGGGTAGTAGTGTTCACTGGATTTGACACCAAAATTATGATGAATGCGGGTATCACACCTAGCAAAAGGTCAAGAATTGCTCGCGAACTCAACTGGAACGTCATCTACAACTTTTTCCTTTTACTAGCTATGTGTCTCGTCTCAGGTCTTGTGATGGGCATAGTCTGGGGCCGGGGAGACAACTCCATTGCTTTCTTTGAGTTTGGCTCCATTGGTGGCAAACCTGCCCTAGATGGATTCATCACGTTCTGGGCTGCAGTCATTCTGTTCCAAAATATGGTTCCCATCTCATTGTACATCTCACTCGAGATTATCAAAACATGCCAGGCGTTTTTCATTTACAGCGATACAGAGATGTATTACGAGAAGATTGATTATCCATGCACTCCCAAATCCTGGAATATCTCCGATGATCTGGGACAGATTGAGTACATCTTTTCGGACAAAACCGGCACTCTGACACAGAATGTCATGGAATTTAAAAAGGCCACAATCAACGGTATTCCTTATGGAGAAGCTTACACGGAAGCACAAGCTGGCATGCAAAAGCGTCAAGGAATTGACGTAGAAAAAGAAGGTGCAAAAGTACGGGCTGAAATCGCCGAGGCACGTGTTACTATGCTTGCCAATATAAGGAAGCTGCACGACAATCCATATCTCCACGATGATGATTTGACCTTTATCGCACCCGACTTTGTGAGCGACCTTTCGGGAACTTCTGGCGAAGAGCAGCAGCGGGCAAATGAGCAGTTCATGATGGCTCTTGCACTATGCCATACCGTCATTGCAGACACTGTACCTGGAGATCCTCCTCGCATCGAGTTCAAAGCTCAATCGCCCGATGAGGCGGCTTTAGTTGCTACAGCACGCGATGTTGGATTTACAGTGCTAGAATATGGACAAGAAGGTATCCGCTTGAACGTGCAAGGCACAGAGCGAACGTACCAGGTTCTTAATACCCTCGAATTTAACTCTACACGAAAACGAATGAGTGCAATTATCCGAATGCCTGACAACAAGATTATGTTGTTCTGCAAGGGTGCAGATAGTATGATCTATTCCCGCTTGTCCCGTGGCGAACAATCCGAGCTACGACGCACAACGGCCGAGCACTTAGAAATGTTCGCAAGAGAAGGTCTCCGAACCCTTTGCATCGCCCAACGCGAGCTTAGCGAAGACGAATATCAAAAATGGAACCACGATCACGAAATCGCTTCAGCAGCTATTCAGGATCGAGAGGACAAACTGGAGGTGGTATCTGATGCTATTGAGCGCGACCTTACTCTTTTGGGCGGTACTGCGATCGAAGATCGTCTACAAGAGGGTGTTCCTGACACTATCGCGCTGCTCGCAGAGGCAGGTATTAAGCTTTGGGTACTGACAGGAGACAAAGTTGAAACAGCCATCAACATTGGCTTCTCGTGCAATCTCCTCAACAATGACATGGAACTTATTGTATTCAAAATTGAAGACGAGCAAGTCTCTTCAGCGGAAGCTGAGCTTGATAAACATCTTGCGACCTTTGGAATGACCGGATCGGATGCAGAGCTTAAACGTGCGAAAAAGAGTCATGAGCCACCAGGGCCAACACATGCTATTGTTATCGACGGTGACTCGCTAAAGCTTGTTTTAGATGAAAAGACGCGTCAAAAATTCTTACTTCTTTGCAAACAGTGCAGATCTGTTCTGTGTTGCAGAGTCAGTCCTGCTCAAAAGGCAGCTGTCGTTGCAATGGTGAAGAGCGGCTTAGATGTCATGACTCTGTCCATTGGTGATGGTGCTAACGATGTTGCAATGATTCAAGAGGCCGACGTTGGTGTTGGAATTGCTGGAGAAGAAGGTCGTCAAGCTGTTATGTCATCCGACTACGCCATAGGTCAATTTCGCTTTTTGCAAAGACTCATTCTTGTACACGGACGATGGTCGTATCGCAGACTTGCGGAAACGATTGCAAATTTCTTTTACAAGAATGTCATATGGACCTTCACCATTTTCTGGTACCAAATTTACTGCGACTTTGATCAAACCTATCTATACGACTACACTTATATCCTCCTTTTCAACTTGGCATTCACCTCACTTCCTATCATATTTATGGGTGTACTAGATCAAGATGTCAGTGACAAGGTATCCTTGGCGGTTCCACAACTATATAGACGTGGAATTGAGCGTAAGGAGTGGACTCAAGCTAAGTTTTGGTAAACACTCACAATCAAATTTACTCGAAACTATACTAACAATTACTTCAGGCTCTACATGCTTGATGGACTTTATCAATCCGTGATATGCTTTTATATGGCATATCTACTATTCGCACCTGCACATACTGTAACCTCATCTGGCTTGGGTGTTGAAGACCGCCAGCGATTCGGCGTATATATCGGGCCTGCTGCTGTAATCGCTATCAACCTCTACATTCTGATGAACAGTTACAGGTGGGACTGGTTGATCGTACTACTCGTCACTATCAGTATGTTACTTGTGTGGTTCTGGACCGGAGTCTACTCTCTCTTCACTGGTTCTGCCTACTTCTACCAGGCCGCTGCCCAGTGTTTCGGCGAACCATCGTTTTGGGCAACCACAATCTTGTCTGTCATCGCGTCTCTACTGCCTCGTTTTTTTATCAAGGCCATTCAGAAAGTTTACTTCCCTTACGATGTTGATATCGTTCGCGAGCAAGTTCGCGCTGGACAGTTCGACCACCTTGATCCCCAAGATAACCCTGATGTAAAATCCAATGGCTCATCAGCTGCCTCTTCGGACATTGCAAAGCCGAGTAAGCATTTCCACTATCCGAGCGTTTCTGAAGACCTTCGGCCAATTTACCCACCTTCAGTTGCCCCGACCGCTACGACGCACAATCCCAGAAGCCAGAACGGCAGTGATGGAACAGAATACACGAATCATCGACGGTCACTCGAACAGCCGATGCCTAATCGCTTCTCGATGGATAGACCAAGACCATCATACGACAGAATACGGGCTTCTATGGACCAAATACGACCCAGTTTTGAACAAAGCAATGACTTTACTTCAGCTGCTATGTTGACGAGGCTAGAGTCTAGTAGAACCCGCCCATCACAACATCCTTCGCGGAACCCCAGCTATAATACAAATAATGATCATCAGTGACCTACGAAAATCTCCTGGAATCGCATACCTTAGGCAGCGGACATTGTACATTACCTCACCTGAACTCTTTTCCTTTGTTGATAAATCAGATCTCATGATGAATTTGCATGAGCGATCTATGAAAACCGGGTTTTTTGCATCTTTGTGCTTGCTGCAATGGCGTTAGGGAGCACATGAAGTGCTGGAAAGAATGTCGGCCAATTATTTGGGCCTTGACTGTTGATATATTTCTATAAGGAACCGCTTGTGTTCGTTTTTGTTGTGTTTATACTTAGGAGACATTTCATTTAGAAGATCTCTTGCTTCGTCAATTTTGGCAGATATCTTAACTGCCGGGTGGTTCTATACAATGGATGGTTAAACCTTCTGTGTATAAAGATGAAGAGAAAGTTAATAAAAAACTCAGAACTGATTATCACTTAATGTGACACTCGTAGTGTAATAAAGTCCTTTGTCTGCAACAAAGTCATTGTGATGTATCTGCTGGCTCGTATGGAGGTATGAAGCTTGACGGTCATTAAATATAGTGAAGAAATAATAGAATATGTGCTATGTTATTATAGCTTTGAGAGCTTTTAGAATGCTATATGATGGCAGAAGTGGAACTAGCAGCATTATTATAGCACTTGCACCATATAAATCTTCGGCTGACGTATCCATAACAAGTCGTCTGGTTTCGACTGAGGCTCCGACTGGTTTTGCAAGTAGGAACAAGATGATGTTGTAGATGAACCTAGGAAGCAAAAGGCATATAATTTCAGGCAAATTTAAGGCGAATTTGATCCTAGAAAAATTTGGTGCATTCAAGGACCATGGGTAACAAACACTACTGTTCAATGAATTGAAAAGGTAGCTCTTGTATTGTAACGCAAGGGTGATGTCAGCCTTGTCCGCAAGGCTCTACTAGCAGGGATTAGAATCGCGTCTCCCTTTCGAGGCACCTCCCATCACCATCCAGAATATACTAGGTGAATTTAAGGACTATAAGGTGCACCGGAACGTTGGTGAATACTTTAGAATCTTTATATATGGGGGCTTGATATGCTACTAGACCTTGACACTACAACTCCACAGATTTCCTTCGAGTTAAACGATCGTTTAGTCTAGATCTGTACAACCACTCTAGTAGTCTCCCTCCCAAATTTCTTCTATTGTGCACTCTCTCTATTCAGAAGATCTTGTTGCCGCGGATGATGTCCATATAGGACAAGTATTGGCCTATCATGCATGAAGAAGGGGAGATCATGGACGAGCTCCATGGTCTCAACGGGTAGGTCATGTTCCTCTCCTATTGCCTTTGTCAACGCCAAAGAAAACTCCTAATGTTTTACCATTTAGCGAAATCAAGAGCTTTCCCTCTGGATCTCATTGGTTCTGTCCTAGACGCAATGACGACGATCTTATCGATTATGACGAGCCTGATGAACCGGAGGAAGACATGAGCGCCGCGACAAAACATGAAATGATACAAGACGGGAAGAAAAGGCACGCTATAGCCTACAAATTCTCGATCATACTGGGGCTGGATCCTGAAATATCAAGAGAGCTACGTGACGCACACTTTGGTCATTTGGATAAGCTCTTTACGTCCTGCGACAAATGCGTTCGCAATTGGCATCGAGGAAGGAAATCTTACTTGAAGGACTTGGCTGAGTAGGTGATGAATCCTACAGATTGAGGCTATACTGACTGTTCTAGGCAATATGATGAAGGGACTGTCACAGAATTATCAGATCGGTTATGCTCCATCGACTTCGAACGGATCAACAAAGGTCTTGAATCTGCGCAAGAGATTCTTGCTGAGGCTGAAATACCAAAACGAAACCAGGGCCTATTAGCGATGAAAAACCCTGCAGCTCTCATGGCGCTGTTTGAGTCCCTATGCTCTGTAGAGTACCATAGGTCCAACATGCACCTTGCCAAACATTTCAACTTCGTTTTCAATGAAGTGCAAAACAAGAAAGTTCTCCGAATCCGAGATACGCTGCCGGCGATGGCAAAGTTCCTTTTTGATGCAGATCCAAAGCGAAACCGCTTTGCAACAAGCGCATGGGAGAGAATGGAAGCAAATTTGACACCAAGCATATTCGAATGGGTTGTCCATGATGCTCTTTCTGAAGCTATATTCCAAGTATCACAGCAGGGTGTAAATCCCAAAGAGGTGGCATCTTTCTGGAAAGGTTTTATTCTCGTGCTGGCAAGAATGGATGAGGATCTCATTACGCATTCTCTAAAGGCTATGGAGATACAGCCAAATGTTTACCAGGTACGTTCTGACGCTATTTTTTGTGTAATCGAGATAATTTCCTCCTATAATTATACGCCTAAAATTAGCTAACCTATCGCCCACTATTTAGTTAATGCTTAATCATTTAGCTTCGGACTCTGTCGAAATCGTCGAGCTAGTTATCATGACATTCCAACAGCTCTTAGAAAAGTCACCCAAGAGCTTCTGGGAAGCAATGGGTACAATTTCCCCTGCTACTGTTGCAGAGCAAATATTCACTAGTCCTGCCTTTGATAAGACTCTGTTACGCTTAGAAAGCTTCGACCATGCCCAAACCTCACCTGCCATTACTTGGATGCCAGAGTTCATTTCGTCACTTCCTGCTGTGCACCAATACGATGCATGCCGCTCTCTGCTCTATCATCTTCTACAACGTCTACAGGGTGACAGGTATTCGGAAACGGCGAGATTAGTATGTTGTCGTGCTGGACTCGGAGTTCTCCATGCTACATTGAACACGTTTCTGAAATCCGAGTACAAGGTTAACCCATCCACATCTCTGATCGTTATAAACGACATAATGGGTCTTGTCAATCTAAACAAAGAAGTTATCACTGGATGTGCAGATTTAACAGACAAAAATGCGAGTCACGTTGAGTTGAAACGACTGGGTATGCTTGTGATACGAGATGCCCTCGCCCTAGACTGTAAGGCGATCAATGCAGAGTATTCAGCTCTGAGTGTCAATACACCAGTTCAGCGTGTGACCAGAAACCATTCTCAGTCAGTATGGCAAGCAGTTTTAGACATCTTCCGACCAGGCAACTTAGAACTGGCGAAGAGCATTCTAGCTGCGACCAATTTATTATCTGGATTAGATAAGTTGTTACCAATAACCAAGAAACAGCAATTGTCGAGGGATCACATTCAATTTAATAAGGATTTCGATCAGCTTAATGATAATGTTTCTAGAATCTTTGAACGCCTGACCGACTTTAAAAGCTCTCAGTTGCACCAGTTGGGCCAGGACCTGCAGACTGCTCGTCCTCTTTTTGCAGGTCTATTGTCCGCAGATGAGGCAGTCTGCCAGGCTGCTGTGGCGGTCATCAAAACCATGGTTGGGAAAGGTGACAATGATACCAATATTGACAAACAAGAAGCATTGCAATGCGTATTAAAAGACCTTTTTGCACCATTTCTGACAGCTCTCTCATACGCCACTGCTAAGATTATCAAACACAAGACCTTCACACCAGTAACGTACATGCTTGGATTAGGGAAGGAAACTATAGACACTCTGTGTGGGACTACTGGAGTTTTGAGGACCCGCTCTACTCTGACATCTTCTGAGCAGACAGCGCTCATGCAGTGGTGGACACTTCAGTGGCGTTCCTTAGATGTGGTATTCTCGACGACTGAAAGCTGGGCCACTCGAGTCGATCGACCAACTGTGCAGCTGCAAGACTTCTGTCGTGATGCGATGGATTATGCAGAGTCTCTCTTTGATCAATACAGTGTCGTGGCATCTGCCTGCCGGGAGGGAAGTCCTTCAAGTGATCCAGAGGAATCTTCCAAGCTAGGATCTTCTAAGGGTTCATCCAAAAAGGTACTCGAAGTCATCTGCCGCAATGTAAACGGCCTGACAATGATGCTGAGATTGAGAGACTCGTACTTGGTCCACGTTATCACCAAACTACTGTGCAAACTTCTTCGATGTCTTGGGGAGTTTGATCTGGAAATCGATGAATTTGCTACACAGTTTATCAGAGGAGCCTGTCGTCGTGAAGACGAAACAGAGTTCAAGCGGACTAATTTAACAGCACAGCAGAAGGCAGATCTCCAAAGAGCTTTGGATGAGCATCAAGGTATTGAGCTTATTGAAATGCCTCTTGCACCAATACCTGCCAGAAAACAGTCCACGATAGATTCCTGGTCAAAGTCTGCTGGTGGACAGAGACATGAGCCAACTCTCCCCTCCAAAAACCTTCCTTTTGCCGTGAGTTCAATGAAAGATCGAGCTCCCTTGGCTAAGTCTAGACCAACCACCACGTTAGCCATCCAGTCGGATAAGTTCAAGAATGACAAAGGCTTCATGGAAAGACGGCGGCTGGCGGAAGAAGAGAGCAAACGCTCGAAAGCAGATGCAATCGCCAGGGCTAAGGCACTTCGTGGACCGACAGCACTGGTACCTGGCGAAGGATCTGGGCTACAGGGAATTTCTGGCGTCATAGGAAAGGACCATGCCCCTGTTCGCAGCGAAATCATGGTTGGCTCATCCGATGAAGACTCTGACGACGATGACGATTCGGATGAGACGAACGCGCTGATGAGAAGAGGCAAGACTTCTAAACAGGTTGAAGAATATGAAAGAAGTCGACGTGCTGCTCTCCTGAAGCAACAGCAAGGACCAGTACGCAAGACGAAGGTTCAACGTTCCGCTAAGGATCTTCGTGCTCGAGTAGAGCCGAACATGGATAGGTTGTATCTTGAGATTCTCAATTGGGAAATTTTTCATACAGGAGACAAACCACCTAGCAATAACGAGTACAGAAAAATTGACAACAAGTACATCGACCTTGATTTGTACAAACGGACCTTTGCTCCTCTGTTAATATCCGAGGTCTGGCGTTCATTGGTTACCGCAAAAGATGAGAACAACTACAAACCGGTCAAGATTAAGGTGCTGAATCGGCTGTCGGTCGATAAATTCATGGAAGTCAGCACCAGCATGCCAATAGCGCTGAACAAAGATTTGAAGATGTCAGAGCGAGATGTTGTATTATTATCAAGAGGTATTGATCCGCTCAACGAGCCAGATGAGCCTCATTGCTTAGCTCGTGTCGATCGAACCACTCGCAAGAAGGATGTTGTTGAAGTCACATATCGCATTAGCCGAGATGTGAAACCTGCATTTCTGCAATGCCTAGTTCCAAATGGTGAGATTAATGCTTTGAAGATCGCAGATATGACAACCACTCAGCGTGAATTTGCGGCACTGAGCAGTCTCGAGTACTATGATCTCTGCAATGAGGTTTTGGAAGCAAAGCCTTCACCTATACAGAAGTACAACCCGGAAAAGGTTTCTTCCATTTCGTCAAAATACAATCTCAATAGGGGGCAGGCGAATGCCATTCTCTCGGCTAACGATAATGATGGCTTTACTTTGATTCAGGGGCCACCAGGCTCAGGTAAAACCAAGACAATTGTAGCGATGGTCGGTGCTCTTTTAACTCCAGCTTTACAACAGCAACAACATGAGTTCAAAATCAGTCAACCAATACAAGGTGCAAACGGGGCAAAATCTACTGCCCCACCACCAAAAAAGAAACTTCTCATATGTGCACCAAGTAATGCCGCGGTTGACGAATTAGTGCTTCGACTCAAAGAGGGTATTCAACCTCTGAATGGTCCACTCCAAAAAATCAACGTTATTCGCATAGGCAGAAGTGACGCCATTAATAGCAGCGTCAAAGATGTCATGCTAGATGAATTGGTCAGACTAAAGCTTGAGGGGGACAGTGGTGAGAAGAACAAGCTCATTCAGGATCGAGATAAACTTCATGAAGATGCGGGCAAGATAAAAGAACGTCTCAACGAGATTCGCCCACAAATGGATGCCGCCCGTGCAATCTTGAACAAGTCATTAGAGTTAACTTTACAGCGAGAGTTTGATTCGCTAAAGCGCAAACAGGCTCAGATTGGTAGCCAAATTGATGCAGAGAAGCAAAGCGGAAACACCATGGGCCGACAAGCAGAAATAAATCGACGTAGATTCCAACAAGAAATTATCGACGGGGCGCATGTCTTATGCGCTACACTTAGTGGTAGTGGTCACGATATGTTTAGAAACTTAAACGTTGAGTTCGAAACTGTGATCATTGATGAAGCAGCACAGTGTATCGAGTTGAGTGCTCTCATTCCTTTAAAATACGGCTGCTCCAAATGTATCTTAGTTGGAGATCCTGAACAGTTACCACCAACAGTTCTCTCAAGATCTGCTCAGAGTTTTGGTTATGAGCAGAGTTTGTTTGTCCGTATGCAGAAGAACCACCCTCAAGACATTCACCTCCTCGATACGCAATATCGTATGCACCCAGATATCAGCTTCTTCCCGAGTCAGCAATTCTACAATGGACGCTTGGTTGATGGTGAGGGTATGGCTAAATTGCGGGCTAAGCCATGGCATCTCAGCTCCGTTCTCAGTCCTTATAGATTCTTTGATGTCGAGGGTGTACAGACTAAAGAAGCACGGGGTCATTCTTTTATAAACATACCAGAACTCAATGCCGCTCTTAAGTTGTATGCACGATTGAAAGCGGATTACAGAAACTACGATTTCAAGGGCAAGATCGGAATTATAACGAGCTACAAAGCACAACTGAATGAGCTAAAGTCACGGTTTGCGCGACAATACGGAGACGGTATCTTTGAAGAGATCGAATTTAATACAACTGATGCTTTCCAAGGCCGAGAACGTGAAATCATCATCTTCTCTTGCGTAAGAGCGAAGGCAACTGGTGGTATCGGCTTCCTGGGAGATATTAGACGTATGAACGTTGGTCTCACTCGCGCAAAGTCCTCCTTATGGGTACTCGGTGATTCGAGGTCGTTACAGCAAGGTGAATTCTGGAACAAACTCATTCAAGACGCAAAGGCTCGAAACCGATATACTGGTGGTGATGTTATGAGTTTATTTTCGAGGCCAACGACTCACGATGTGTTGCCATACGAGGATAATAACGACATCGAGATGATTGATGTCACCAATATACCTAGCTCTAAAAGATCATTTGAAGACAATAGTCGCGGGAGCAGCAGTTGCGCTGACATTCCTGTCGGTATTGTCAAGAATGAAACTCTACAGCCGGGTGGACTAGAGTCTCCGGCAAACCCACATGGGCAGCGGAATTCATCTATAGCTGGCGAGGCGAGCAAAAACTCTACCGAGCCAGTAGTCAAGAAGGAATTTTTAGCTAGTAATACGAACCTGCTAGGGATCAATCCACATGGAAAGCGGTCCAGAGAGCTGGCGAAAGACGACATTGGTGGACTTATCAAAAAGGTATATATTATCAAGAGTCTCTTGTACTATTACAGTTACTAACTCGAGGTTAGCCTGCCATCAAAAGTGACAAAGCGGCGGAACTCGAAGCTGCCTACGTTGCCAAAAAGGCTGTAAAGAATGTACCTCCTGCACCGCCGGCACGACCAGCAGCACCTCCAGTAAGCTTCCTACACTGCCAAACGTTAACATCTATACTGATTAATCCCAGCCACCCCGCAAAAAAGCACCAGTAGATCCATTTATTCAGCGCAAAAAGCCACAACGAAGAACATAACGCAATCGCATTCGCATCGGAGTTAGGAGGAATAGTTTCAGGCATTTCATAGGCGCATTGTAGTTAGCTTTGAGTATTTTCACGGCATGTTATCCGTCATATCAGGCATTGAGCGGGGTGAATTATTGAGGGTGTTTGTGACAAGTGGTTTTATTCAGAAGCCGGATATACGGTGGGCAACACACCATTGAAAGAGATGTATTCTTTTGATCGGCACAGACGTAAAAAACAAGCACGCTGATGCATGTTTCGCTCCCAGAACCTCACCAATAGTTGACGATGCGCATCCTTCTAGTATATAATTGCTTGTTTCTGTGTCGTAAAATCTAGGAAGCTAATGGTAGGCCCGCAAGTTAAGGCATACACCAATGCACTACATGTTTTGATCCGAGAGGTATCTACAAAGTAGTCCCAGTCTCTGTAAGCCGCGAGGCCCTGAATATCATATCTCATCTTCGTCTAGGCCGCACTTGGGTCGATAACGTACTAATAACTGGCCCACGCAGCATGGTGGTCGTCCGTTGCTGTAGCGAGCCCCACATGTTCGGATCTGAAGGTTCAACTAACGCACTTCCTATCCCATCCGTGGCGTGGTAAAGACACACTATCTGGATGCGGCTGCACAAGACTCCCCACATATCTGATGATAGAGCATCCTCCGCAAACCTATACCAGCCTCTTCCATAAAAATTAGTCCATGTCCGTGGTGGACGAGAAAGTCTATCTGTGGAGGCGGGACACCTTTCCACCAGCCGTGAGTTTATGTGGAGAGAATGAGTACACATACCGGACTTTCTTTTTCAGGTGCCTCTTTCGCCCATGTTGGGAAAAAGAACTACTCTCTCCAACTTGACGAACTGCAACAGCCTTTCCGCTTTTTAGACTTTTTTCATCCCGTTATCTAGATAGTATGGTGAAGTTTTGTGTATCCCTGACTCGAAGCTTTAAGTTTCACTGGTACATACTGGTACATACTGGTGCCGTCAGAAAGCCTAGATGGGCAAATCCATCATTATTCGAAGCCACTACGCTAAACTTTTGTCTGGGTATTGTTCAGCCTCGCCATTAAATCCAAGGTACAAAGTATTCCGGCATGCTTCCCCGAAGCTGTTCTACACCTAATCTGCAAAATGTCAAGCTGTAGGCCAAATAACTCGATTCACATTGACAAGAAGGTTTCAGTGGTATCCAGCAGTGCGAAAGATCTCAGCAAGGACAAACGAAAGTCCAAGATGTATTCCAAACCATCATCTGGGCTTCCCAGTCATGGTTTTAGAGTTGACGTGGCACCACGGCTAGATGAATGGAAAACGAAATCTGGCATTGCGGAAACGTCAAGATCAGGATCTGCGATTCATGATGAGTCGAGACATCAGGATGGGCTGGAAAAGAACAGAGAGAGTATGAAGACTTTAATGGAGTTTTTGAAGACGAAGGTAATTCTAATACTTTGATACAACCCTTGAAGGTGTGATGTTAAGAATTGCACAGGTACCACCACCAAATAATTTTATGTCTTTCCCGGACTCGGAACAAAAGAGTACGAAGAGATCCAGATTAAAGATGTTTGGAAAGCAGAAGCAAAAGAAAGAAATCACGCCGAAGCTGTTGCGACTACCTGACAGTGCTGTGTCTGCCAAAACAACAGACGGGGCACGACATATTGCAATTTCTATACCTATTGAATATGACCACTTAGAAGAGAAAGTTTCGCCATTGCGACAAGCTCCTGTGCAGAGACACAAACGATCGTCGCCAGCGACTGGAGGGGTCGTGGTTTTAAAACCATATATATCTCTGCCACCTGTCCGCGAGACCTTTGATTCTCGATCCCAAACATTTCGTGCTGATCCTCAAGCCAAACGAGACAGTCGGAATACCATCCCAGAAGCTCCACCGACTCCAGTGAAGGAGCTCTTGGGCACCGAGAATGCAAAGACTATGGAAAAGTACTACTCACATATGCGACTGTCGGATCTAAAGAATTCAAATATTGAGCGCTCGAAGCCTCAGAGATGTGAGTTAAGTTCTTATTTATCCTATCTTCCAATTGATAATTCCCACTTACTGACTTTTTATTGTAGCATATGCAGTGGATTCTCCCTATGATACAACAAAAAGAAACAGCCAGTCCTCATATGACTATAGAAATTCTCGTGGCACCGCATATAGCTCTGCTTCCATTTACACTCACTCACGAAAAAGGAGCAGCATATCAATTGCACCAAGCATAACGAGACTTCAGTCATCCTCACCAGATTTTCCTCCGCGCGTATCTAGCATCACAAACATACATTTCCAGCCAGCACACCTATTTGACACTTTGTTGAAAACAGGGAACCGTGGTCGATTCAAGGACTCTATATATTCCCATAAAGCAGACAGCAGCGTTTCAAGTCAATCTATGACACCAATTTTCTACGGGACAGCAGAGATCGCAAAGTCCTATACCCCGATACTGCCCAGCCCAGCACCAATAAGAAATTTACAAAAACCGACACTGCCCAGCCCAGCACCAACGAGGAACTTACCAAAATTACCTGGAAATCGCACCAGGAATAGAGCGGATAGTCCATGTGTTCCACACTTCATGCCACGGCCTTCACCGCCACCCGGTTCAACGAGAGCCATTACTCACTTGATGTGTGCAGTTTCTGGGGATAAAAAGAGAAATGAAACAATGGTTGTTACTCGGCAGACCCGGCAGGAACGAGTCAAAGCGAGGAAAGCCAAAGACATTGCGGCTCTTCTGGAGAACACTAAACGAATCGCACACTTAGGCATCAACGAAGAAACATCTCTGGGTATTCGGCCTAACACTGCCACCCAGCCTCCTATCAAGACTTCTAGGTGGAGAGGTGCGTCTAGACCAAAGCAGAATAGCCCAGCTGAGATCAGCATGTCAAATATAATGATTGTAGCAGAGTCGCAACCATTTACAGGTTACGTCCACGTCTCAGATTTGGCTCTGCCTCGACCAAAGCATAAGCCTGCCAAGAACTCGATTGATTCGACCTCTGGAACAACTATCACTACCCTTGAACGTTTTACACCACCACAATCTCTGGCTTCAGCATTCGGCTCTGATTCTGAATCCTTATCTCGTATAACCGGTCAAAGAGAAGGAAGATTCAGTGGTTCCTCTTGTTTATCAAAGAATGGACCAGATTCACGTAGAGAAGACCGTCGAAGCCGAAAAAGCTTCTCGCTGCGAGAAAAGGATTTTGATGCGAGACTCGCCAGAATCGAGAAGGATAACGCAATACTGTTGAAGACCCTGGGGGGAATAGCAAAAAGTTTTGCTGGCTTATCCATGCTTTTATCACAAGGAAATTTGGGTGGAAGTATTATTCATGAACAGAGAGGGTTAAGAGAAAGAGACTTAGACCCTGTCATGAGAGAATTGCAGAATGCAGCTCAGAGAGTCAGTGGAGAAGTGAGTAGGAAAAGCACCAAAATCTACAGCGATGAATTTGATTTTGAAAATGATGGGATGTGGGTAAAATAGATAGTTAGTCAACAGATGTATTTATGTAATTACACTCTATATAAAGCTGTTTATTTGTCCCGAGGTTCTTGTTATAAACAAACCCCCCTAATTAGTCTCGCTTAAATTGTGTGCCCGTCATCACTTCATCGTATTATTTTGCGCGCAATATAGTGTGAACACGAAGAACGTGAATCTTCAAGGACTTATGTTTATTCTCGAAATGCCTACATGATACGCTTCTTAACCTTTCAGAAGTTCTGCTAAACTAGAAAGGAAGAGAGTTTATGCCAACCAGCCATCTAGCGTTTACTAGTCAGTAGAGCTCATCCCTGTAGACATAACATTGTGATGCTGTCATAACCTGAAGCTCAACTACAATCAAAATACAATCGGAAAACAGTCTTCTCTGTTAAACCATATCGATAACATTATATAAACATCAATTGATTTAATAAAACATCCAAAATGGCATGGTCATTCGTTGCACCAAGCAGTAGGGGAATTGGTTTCCATCTCACCCGCCACCTTCTTCAAACCACAAATATCCCCGTAATAGCTACATCAAGAAAAGATGTTTCTGGCGTCAAAAAGTCTATCCTTCAAGATTTGGATGTTGATAATGATCGACTGACGGTTTTGGAGGTCGATGTCACTGGTATGCTCCAGCTGCAAACTTTACTGAATTATGTCCTGGCAGCTTACTATTGTAGATGAAAAAACCATTTCAAGGGCTGCTGAAGAAGCCGAGTCTATGTTCCCAGTGCGTGTATAATCTTGTGTTGGTAGCTTAAGGGCTGGGTCTGACAAGCTTGCTTTTAGAAAGATAAACATCATCTTCGTATGGCGTTTGCCATTCCAGGAATTTTGTTTCCAGAGAAAACACCTGACCAGATCGATCATAAATTACTGACCCAAACGTTTGCCGTAAACACCAGTAAGAATCTTTTTTTGACATGTTGAGTTGGCTTACATCCTTACGCCATGACTTTAAGATGCAAGTTCATTAGTAGAGATGTGCTAATCAAAATTTAAATAGTTGGACCACTTCTCTTGCAGAAACATTTCTGGGGATTTCTTCCCACTAAAGCCACAGACCTTGCTGCTCAAACAAAAGACAACACCGGCCTGCCAGACCAAGCCGTACGTAATTAACTTCTCACTCTCAAAACCATTCCCCTAACATCCGCTCACAATTTTCAGGTATGGCTCAACATGTCTGCCCGTGTTGGTTCTACCACCGACAACACCCTCGGAGGCTGGTATTCATACCGAGCCTCCAAAGCCGGAGTAACTAGCATTTCCAAAACTCTTGACAATTACCTCCGCAATAAAAGCGGCGACAAGGCTATTGCTATGGCTTACCATCCAGGTACTGTCAAGACGGGACTTAGTAAAGAGTTTTGGAATAGTGTAAAGGAGGACAAGCTTCTGAGCCCGGAGGTTGCGGTGGAAAAGATGGTGGATGTGGTCAAGAGTACGGGACTAGAGGGGAGAGGGAGGTGCTGGGATTATAAAGGGGAGGAGGTATTACCTTGATTGTCATTCATTGGTTGGTATGTAAGATAGTGTCTAATCGGTGGGACCTCTACAATAAATGTGAACACCTTCCATTCAGTATATACTGGAAATTGTTGTGTAAAGCGATGTCATGACTTTCCCGTCGATCTTTTTTTACAGCAAATTGAGCCCTGACACCTCGCTCTTATAAAATCCCAAATGCTAATCGACAAAAGTGCACGTAGTAGTACAGCCATTTGCTTATCAAAGAGCAACATCTTGGAAACTTGCATTGCCGGGTGTGCGCGACCCAGATTCTCCAGATTCACCCCCGCTCTCATTTTCCTTTTCTGACTCGGATTCTGATAATGGCTTAGTTGGCCGGAGCGCTACTTTATGCTGATCTCGATCTTCAACCCGCACCTTTTGCTCATCAGGAACGACACTCTTCTCGTCCTCTTCATCTTTTATCTCTTCGCCATCGTCATCACTACTGCTGTCTTGAGATATGGGCTCATCTTTGGCAGGTGGAGTGGGAGGTATTATATTGTCATTCGACTGGGCTCCATTTGTAGGTTTGGGGGGTGTAGTAGGTCGAGTAGGTTCCTTTGCAGGTTCTGGTTCGGGCTCTGATTGTGCTGGTGGTGGTAGTGGTGCTTGGACAATTGTACGTTGCTTTGGGTCAGCATCTAGGTAGTACTGTCTTACACCCACGATCCTGCCTCCTCTCTCGCAACCTTCAACCCATTCTGGACGCACAACAGGGATGTTCATCTCCACAGCTTTCTCCCACGCAATTCCTCTCCCTTCCGTTGTCACAAAATGTGTAGTGTCAATCCTGACACTCTCTGCGATTTTTGCTCCAATTCTCTCGATGGCTTTCGTAAGACTATCTCTTAGTTGGGCAGGAAGGATACCAGCTGTGACTGTGATACCGCTCAAATCTGTCATCTTATGTGTCTTCACCACTACTTTTTCACTACTGAATGTTCCCGCACTCGTCCTCAACACCAGGTGAAATGTATATTCCGTATCAACAGCCAATCCACTGATCTTCGTGCTCTGCATTACTGTCGGCCGGGGAATGTTTCCTGCTTTCTGCCCATTGCGGAACAGCGACAACGAGATTACATCTGCCGTAGCATGCTCAATTGGATCCCATTCTAGCACGACAGATGTTTGCGTAGCGTTCCGACACCGAAGTACTGGAGCTGCTGGTTCGGACTCTCCAAATGACGAATAGATCGCATCTTGGAGGGCAATAAAGGAAGCTTGTGATTTTTGTTCAGAGGCAAAGTTGCGCGCTACAGTGATATCGACTATACTTCCAGAAGAGATGTTGGGTGGTAGCAAAATCGAAGGAAACTCAATCTACAGTAGCCATTAGTTAGAGGTTGAGAGCTTCAGGGGCTGTCTAGACTGTCAATCCAGTGAGGACATACGAGTCTTTTATCTTGAGTTAGCAGGACTGCGACTCCCGCATCAACCTTTCCTACAGTCAAAGAGACTAGCATCGTGATTTATTCGTTGGTCGATTTTCTTCGATTTACAGGAGTTACGTTGTGACCAGTTTGGAATTTGGTACGAACGCGTGAGCTAGAACCATATGTCTTTCTGATTGGCTGACTGGACAAGGCTGTGGAAGCTCCACCCAGGACGACTAAATGAGGCTTCAGATAATGTACAAGTTCTAAAGATTGATCAGGCAGTTTATGTTGGGGCCAGCATGCTTGGAGAGCATATTTAAATTTCCCACATTGCAATGTATGACTATTTGGGTGATGTGTCTGCTGACATAGTATATTTGTATGAACCATTACAAATATTTCTAAGGGTAACACTTTTCTCCGAGGATACAACTGCACCAGTTCCATTAGAGATAAACTCTATTTCTTCTGGTTCTTTGAAATTGGCGACTTATTAGAACCATTCTTAGTCCATGGACTTGTGGCTCGAGTAGGCTTTACGACTTGACCAAGTCCCTGCTTAGCAATCATCTTCTTGACACAAAAGTCCATCTGATCCCCGATATCTGCCATGCTCATATTCACAACATGTTCTTCTGCCATAAACTGAGCTGTCCCGAAGATAGAGGGCCCCACAAGATTCCCTTCCAGAGATTCTCCATCTTTGGTAAAACCGTGCCTCTCCATCGAGTCCGCAAATGCCATCCGAATTCTCCTTACAACCCAACTCCTCATTGTGCGTTTGATCTTAGCCTCTTGACCCTTGAACTTCGTCGTGACAAAACATGTCCAGAGCGGTTCCTGCCGCTGAGCCCAGGCGCGTACAAAGTATTTCTTGAATGGACCCTCATGGCCAATCTTCATGCTCTGGGCCGTGTATGTATATGCATGATGATTCGCATACATCATCATAAACGCCCTCTTGGTACCTGGGGCGGGTATCGGATTCACCCATCGTAATGTTTCTGGACCGCCCACAATTTTGTTTAGAGGGAGGTTGGCTGCGTTGGTTGGGAAAGGGTAACGTCGCCATGAAGCTCGTGTCATTGTAACAATGACTAATGGAGGAGGAAGTAGCAGAAATCCAATGGCGAAATGATCAGCCAGTTAGGACTCAGATAGAAGTATCATGACTACACAGCGAGACTTCACGATAGAATAACGCTTTAATTGAATTGTCGATGGAACGATTCTTCTATTCTCCCATTCTGGTGCAATATGTTTGTTAATACAAAATCGGTGATTCAATGCTCTCCTGCAAAACACTAATCAGGCATGAATAAATGTGGGGCAACCCACAGCCTATCCCGCTGCAACCCCACCAAACATCCTCATTCAAAGTCAGACTATTCTTCCTCTTCTATTTCCACATTCAACTCCACGTCTTCAACTTCAGCTTCCAGAGTAGGCTGAAACATACCCGTAGCCTTTTTGTGAAAGAGCAGATCACTCAAGTATAATTCTAGAAATCAGTCAACATGCCTAAGAACAAGGGAAAAGTAAGCCCCGCCACCTAGCTGCCTAAAATATCACAAAACTAATACAATATGGCATAGGGAGGCAAGAATCGTCGTCGTGGAAAGAACGAGAACGATAATGAGAAGCGTGAACTCACTTTTAAGGAGGAAGGACAAGGTATGACTTCCCAGCGCAAACCCCCGACCTAAAGCTAACCCCTCATTCAGAATATGCACAGGTATTAAAGATGCTTGGGAATGGTCGCCTAGAGGCGCTCTGCTTTGATGGTTCGAAAAGACTCGCACATATCCGTGGAAAACTTCGAAAGAAGGTCTGGATTAATCAAGGAGACATTATACTCCTCTCTCTCCGAGACTACCAAGACGAGAAAGGCGATGTGATCCTCAAGTACAGTGCCGACGAGGCAAGAAGTTTGAAGGCTTATGGCGAGTTGCCAGAATCTGCGAAGATCAACGAGACCGATACATATGGTCAAGAGGGCGACGGAGATTGCAATTTCGAGTTCGACGAGGATCGCAGTGATGAGAGCGACGATGGAAAGGGCGGAAAGGACATTGATGTTGATGATATCTAAATCATGCTATGTGAAAGACTGTCTTCTCTCTCAACCTCGCGGACCATGTACGCTTTTCACCCAATTGCGCGAAAGCGTTACCAATACTGACTGTTTTGTAGGTCGAGTTCTGACACGTGTTCCGAGAATCTCGACAGCATTTTCTTTTTGTCAACTGGTGATTGGTGTGCAATGGGAGAGACGTTGCGCGCCTGTTTACTGGGCCATCTATTCATTCGGGACTTCTTATTCATAATGGTTCCATCTGCTTTTCAGCATCAGCCACAACTCTTTCTTGGGGAACATCATCACAAGGTGCAAACACTTAGATTCGTGAAAATTGCAATCCATTACACCAACGAGAACCTCAACTGATAACCTCAGGGACTTGAAGTCTGATTGATTTACAACCCCTAGAGATTTAAAAAGGCAAGACCGTGAAGTATGCTCTATTACGTAGAGCTCCCCTGGTCCTGAATCTACAATGGCCCACAAAACTATCGATTTTACCTGTTTACTTGTAGATTTCCCGTCCTTCCATAAATCCTCCTTTCCAACATGTCACTGCCTTCAAGTAAGTAAACATATCATATCATATCGTGTCTTCAGAAGAGCTTTAACTAGTTCAGTCTATTGCTCCTTAGAGTTACACTTTGATATACTTTGAATTTCTTAGTGGGCCCCCAAATCACCCCAATTTATCATATGAAAAAATAAAATAAAAATAAAAATATGTTTTGAGTATCTATTATAGGCGCTCTTTCATCATGTAACTTTCCTGACTTTTGTTTTCCAAGGTAAGTCTATACTTTTACACTTATTAGATAACAAAGCACCTCAAGATATTTTAATACATAAAAGCTTGTCGAATTTTTGAGTGAGCTTATTGAGAGTATTTGTGGCTTGTGAGCCAACCCCTGCCACTGACTGCGGCTAACAAAGCTGGCAAGGCTGGCAAGGCTGGCAAGGCTGAACTAGTTGCCAAGAACTTTATGAGCCCTTCTCAGACTCATTTATCAGTTATAAGTTGAGCAGCACACGCATGTTCTCGACCATGGCTCCAGGTACGACTGAGATGTCGAAGAATTTTACAATAGGAAGGAAACGCAAAGATCCGCATCCATCTAGGAACCAGCAACCAAGAGAGAACAAGAATGCCGGTCCCAATAAACGCGTCAAGACGTACACTGCTAGGAATATCTCAACTCAACCTGCAGATGCGGCACTCAAAAATGGCGAACTGGATATCCCAGCATTCCTTAAGTCAAGAGAATTTGAGATCAAGGCAATGGAGGATGCAATGGTCAAAGCTAAGAAATCTCTCAATTTAAGAGCGTTCCAACAGATGCCTAGAGATTTGCGGAGACGGACAGCAAGTCACAATGTCAAGAGAGTACCGAAGCGGATCCAGAAGAGACATAAGCTGGAGCTTGAGCAAGACAACTCAACTCTGGTTAATCGGAGCAAGAGGAAGCCAAGTAGCTCGCGAGGACGAATCCGTGCAGAAACAGCAAAGAAATTAGGAATATTGGCTGCAAGAAAGAGGGCCCCTAAAACAAAAGATGGAGAGAAGAATGATTCTACTCTAATAATGACCAGGATACCCAAACCGAAAATACGGCTAGATAAATTAAACGATCCCCAGAAACCAAAGTCAAAATTTAGGAAACGTCAAATCCACAAAACGTGGCTGCCAACTCACTTGTGGCATGCCAAAAGAGCGAAACTGACAGAGCCTACGAAACCTTTGTGGAGATTTGCTATACCTCTGACATCTACGGAGAAGTCATATAGGCCGACTCATAGAGCTGGAGGTGCCCGTGGGGCAGTGGCTTGGGACACGAGTTACATGAGCACAATCAGTTTGGAAGGCTCGTCCAACAATTTAGAAATTGTGTTGAAAGCACTAGGTGTTGCGGAACTAACTTTATGGGACGAGAGAGGTCAGAAATGGAGATTAGGAAAGCGAACTTGGAGTGGATGGTTAAGTAGAGAGTACAAGGATCAAAGGAGCCAGATTGGGCCGTCTAATATAATCTGGTGTCCATCAGAAGAACGAAGTTTCGCTGCAGGGAGCAGTGATTCGAAGATGCCAAATTTACGACTTTTCATCAGAATCCCTCCTTCTGCATTCCTTGAGACTTGGGCCGAGGTGCTTCGCTTATCCAAAATGCGAAGACCTGTTGTCCATGCTACAGATCTTCGTTTCGAAATTGGCAGTATACAAATTACCGGCTCTGGTTCTACGGAAGCTTTACTTGGAATTTTGCATCCATACTCCCAGCCAGTTGAAACTCGAAATGATCATGGCCAAATTTTTAGATCCCTGGCAGGTGTCACAAACGCAGCAGCACTGCCTTCAAACAGTTTGTTGTCTTTTCAAGTCTCAGACCCTAGACTTAGATATCCGCCTCGAAAAATCACGCTGCCTGATCCAGAGGATGAAAGTACAAGCTTTTCGTTGCTCCAAATGCTATCTGAGTGGCCTGCCGATGCATCTACTCCCTCGTCCGCTCTGTTCGATCGAGACTCACGTTTAAATGCCATCCGTCTCCCTTCCCAGAAAGCTGTAAATCGACGGAAATCTCTGGCCAAGCCAGGTGACTTTCCAAACCTATTGGAAACTGACCCTAAAATACCTATAATACTCTTCACTTCACGCACCACAACAGTGCCATCTTCTCAAGGACACTGGACTCTCCTAGCGCCTTGGAAATGCATATTACCGATCTGGTATGGCTTGATGCATTATCCCCTATCGACAGGCGGTAATCCTAGATTTGGTGGGATCCAAGAACTTCGTCAGAATCATTTCGAGCATGGAGCTCCATGGTTTCCGGCCGATTATCCAGGTACAGCGGCTGGGTTTGCATGGGAAGCTGAGGAGATGGAGAGAAGGAGGGCAGCGTGGACAAGGAGACCGAAAGGTAAAAGAGTCGAGTGGGATTCCGTCGATCTGGGTGCTAAGAGAAAAGGGGAAGTGGGTAGAGGCTGGGCTTGTGATTTTGAGAGGTTAATTGGGCTGCCTGTGGAAGATATTAAGGAGGCTGCTGAAATGCTTAAGGAGCCTCAGATAATTTCGAATGGCGAGTTGCAGGAATTCCCCAACCCTCTCGTGCACGTTCCCCTGAAGACCTTCAACACCTTGCTATCAGCCTCGAAAGCAAATTCACTACCGCCATCATATGTTGCCACAATTCGCATAACTCTCGTCAATCGTGGTGTTGCGAATCCTTGTGCTCGTATTTACCGACTGCCATCGCGATCAATAGATCGATCTTCGCCAGAAAGCTGTGCTTCTGTGACTACCTTAGACGACTGGCTTTCCTTATTGCCACCGGCTCCAGGCCGAAAGTCACCTCCAAAATCAAATAAAGTCGCTCTCGGGCGCATACCTCTTAACACGCCTTTGCCGCAACGAATTAGGTTACTAGCGCAATCACTCATTCAGCCACCTCCCTCGGAAAACGCAGAAGACTACCCTTTGGTACCAGATGAAGAGGATCTCATTGGGTTCGTTACCACAGGTGAATTCAGTCTCACAGAAGGCAAGGGTATTGCTATTGGAAGTGTTATTGTTGCTAAGGCTGAAGAAGCCTCTAGACGTGACGGTAATCTCGGAGGAAATCATGGAAGATTATGCATAGTTAGAAACGCGGGTGAGAGAATTGGCAGACTAGCTAGTTGGTTACCTGTTTAGTCTTTCGTGGGACTTACGAAATCCATCTACACACATTTACACACACCATGCAGCATTTCAATGATAGTCTCGCGGTTCAATTGCACATATTAGCTAATAGTCTCCAATTTGTCACGTCTTTTAAGACTTCCACGAATAGCACATTTGTATGTAAGACTATTTATTTGATGCTCAATCCACTGCTCACTATAAATTTTAATATTCTTTCTCCCACACGATTAATCGAATACTTATACAAGTCTGATCCCCGGCAGAAGGTGGAATTCTCTATTAACAAAAAAAACTTGATATGGCAACCTCACTCAAATAAAAGCATACAAAATATAAAAAGTGTAGAAGCTGAGTGACCTAGCATTTGTGTAAGCTTAGTGTGCTTGCTGCCTCAGGCTAGTAGTGACATATACATTGTAGTATAAAATGACGAGGACGACGCTCGACATACGACATGATAACAGGTCTTACCTCGGGACTACCTGGATCTCACAAAAGTTCCGGCTTGCTTTGAAAGAAACAAAACGGCTTTCACTGAATAGGCTGCAACTGATTACCTGACTGGGGCTGCGTTCGCATATCCTTATCTGCTCCCGCACTAATTGTGAAGAATGTCTTGAAGCATTTAGCACCAACATTTTCAAAATCTTAAGATGTGAATAACGCAAAAAGTATACCATTCACCTTTGGCGCATATTGTTTATTCATCGATGCAATTTGCTTATGTGGCTTTTCTTCTCACAATACCGCGATGGCTTCATATCACTCTTAAGCTTCACCTCTTTTAGGGGGAAGTATGACGAGGAACGTTGCAAGCTTCATCTACATTTACTGCACTGCGTAGTCCTGTGCAAATACCAAACCGGACATACGTAAAGTGTCACAGACTTCTTCGTACCACTAACAGACTTAGGCTTCTCGGCGTCTTATTCAACTTGAGTTCTTAGGCATTTGGGTATGTCAACTGCTTCTGCTACAGGCAGGCGTCGTCGACGTCTTACTCTGCAACATGGCGTCCAAGCACCAGCGATGTCAAAATCACGATAGCTATTGACGAGTTTCGAACTAGACATAAGTCATCATCTGGAGGAATTATGTCTGATTCTGGCACAATTTATACCGCTGAATGGTCTTCGGACGGCATCCATCCTTTCAATTCATTCATCAGTTCCTCGCCAAAGAACATTGCAGAATCTCACAATAACATGCTACCCTTTTTCTGCAAATGGTATATTCTTCCTATGGAAAGCCTCCCTAAGGAAACTCAATTTGCCACAAACCAGCAAGCACTGAAGAAGAGTGGGGCAAGCTGAATAACATCGTCGATGTACCAATACGAGCAAATTTTCTTCAATCTATCAACTATCCGCCATTTTAGAACTTAGCAGTATTAAAGAAATATTGTAGAAGTAGAAGAATAATCGCAATTCGAAGACCTCACCGCAAACCCTCCAGAACTACACAAACTGCGTTATCTAAAGTTAGTAAAGGAAGAAGACAGACGCACAGCACTTTCGAGGAACCTATACTCAAGAAAGACATTGAAAAGATCCAAGCTTGATTGATTTAATAAAATGAGCGACCAAGCAACTACAGCGGCTCCATGCCAAATCCAATCACCCCCAAGAGATGTAAGTATCTAAACATCGATATCGGAAGTTTCAACGATTAACATTCCACAGCTTGATTCGATATCACGAATCGATGCTTCCCTAAAGTTCGAGCACTTTACAACTTCAGATGCCTGGGCTCTTGGATCAGCGCTCCGCGAGCGGCTGATGGCATTCCCAACCCCGGTCGTCATAAATATCTCGCTCGCAAATCAAAACCAGACCCTGTTTCATGCATGTACGCACTCTGGTGTGATGCCAGATAACGATACTTGGGTTTCGCGGAAGAGGAAGACTGTCCTTAGATGGGGTGTCTCATCTTGGTATATGCACTGTAAATTTGGAGGCGATGAAGTGGCATTCAAGGAGAAATATGGATTAGGGAACAGCGCTGTAGAATATGCCATCCATGGCGGCGGTGTGCCGATTAGAGTTACAGGCGTTGAAGGCGTAGTAGCTGTGGTGGTTGTGAGTGGGTTAAAACAAGATCAGGACCATGGAGTGATAGTGGAGGTGATTCAGAAACTCTCCCAGTGAGGCCTGAAAAATAGAATCACGTAATGCAGCATGCCCTTGCAAGCTGTAAATTAATAAAAAAAAATCTACACGTTGATTCATACCTAGATAAGATAAAAATATTGTGGTGTCTCATGAAACTTTTGTACGCGTAAATTACTATTCTGTTCTGAGATTGTCCAACCAGATGCTTGGTATGACACGTACAAGTTCAGGGGTACAAGGGCGAAGCGCTCCAGAGCATATTTTCAGTGCCTAATCAGTGTGATAAATGAGGGAAATGCGATAATTTAAAAGCTAGTAAAATACAAAGGGTAGAGAAATTCTCTATACTTGGGGCATATCATAGTGTCAGGAAGCATAATACAACAGTTTAGTGCTTCCTGAATTCACTGCATTCGGATTGACTAGAAAAGGGATGAATCTCTTTCTTAAGAACTATCATATTCATAGACCGTGATATATACAAAATCCATCTTAACGCCAGCAATGCATATGACATGACTTCGAATTAAAACTGACCCTCTGTGTTCCCGTCTCCCATACTCTTACTACTACTACTTCCACTTTGAATGGCACCAAGAATACCATCAATATAAGAAGCTCCGCTCCACTTTTGATGTGTCAAAACATCAACACCCAACTCCTTCTCTCGCTTCTGCACAATGTTAACATATGCAAGCATACCGTCATCCTTGAAAGCCTTGGATAATTCGTGAGAGATAGTTGCTGTGCTGTGTAGTCCAGCCAGGGAAATTAGTTGAAGAACGAAGCCGTGCTTGGCGATATCCCAAATGAAGGATTTGAGAGTCTCATCTGTGAAGCCTTGGGCCATCCAATTGAAGGATGGTGACAGGTTGTATACGAGCCCCTTTCCTGGATGTCTAGCACGTATTTCGCCAGCGAACTTTCCTGCATCCTTGACGTTTGGATCTCCTGTCTCAACCCATAATAAATCGGCAAACGGTGCGTACTCAATTGCTCGCTTTGTAGCTGCTGTCATGCCTGCCCGGTAATGGTAAAATCCTTCTCTTGTCCGTGGAATATCAATATTGAAGTATATTGGTTTAGTTGCATATTTGGAAGCGAGTTGTTTCCTCTTAGTGATAGAGAGATCACGGTTCTCCGAGGTTTGCTTTAGATACTCGTTGATAGAGCTTTCGGCAACACCTTGCTCCTTTAGTTGTGAAACAACAGCCTCATCGCAAGACACTAGCTTTGTCTTCTTGACCCAGTCTGCTTCAAAAACGTCTATTTCAGAACCTGTTGCGCCACCCAATTCCATAGCTTGAAGGGTCTCTGCCAAAGGTTCAATGCCTTCTTCGGCAACTCCTAAAATGAACTCGTGGTCTCGAACATCAATTGCGCTACTCAAGAGCTTACCGCTTTCGGAATCTGTTCTTGCGATTACAAGATTCTCGGATCCCATAACATCCCACTGAAATCTTGCTGCTACTAATCGGTTGATGTGCTCGCCTACAGGCACAAGGACTTTACCAGCAAGATGTCCGCATTTCTTTCCCCCATGCATCTGATCTTCGAAATGTACAGCAGCTGCACCATTCTCCGCAAAAAGTTTAGCCAACTTTAAAACCGCTGATAATCCCCCGTGGCCAGTATCTCCATCTGCTATAATTGGGCGCAAGTAATCTGTGTAAGGCGCCTTGGCTCTCTCCGCTGGGCTCAATTTTCTTCTTGCATCCCATTGTTTCCTATCATGCATGGATTGTGCTTTCGATAATCGCTGAACTTGGTTTGGAACTGTGTTATATGGATAGTCACCGAAATCTGGAGAAACTTCATTTGTAGTGGTGAGAACGGAAGAGCAAGCCCAGCCAGATATATAGAGGACTTCTTGGTTTGCCGCTTGTTGTGTCATTTGTACAGGATCGATTGCACCCACTAGATGCTAGTTAGGACCAATTTTTGTCGCTCAACAGGATGTGCTTACTTGTATGAATGGGTTCCCCTGCTGCCTCTCTCTGTTTAATTAAGTTGAAGAGCTTTCTTGCCATAACCGAGCTTGGGTATGACTGCATTTGACTGCCTCTCTTTGAGACAACATCTGCAGCAGAATACGGTCGTTTGATTCCTTCGTATCTAGGGCTGGCCCACCATGTCTCTACATCCTTCAACTGCTGCTCATAAAGTGCATCTTCCGCCGCACCAGCTTTTTCTGACTCAGGTAGCAACTGAAAGCTATCTGAGGGTAACGCTGCTGATATGGGATTGTCAAGAGGTGTTAATGACATTGTTGGGGAGGACATAGCAAAGCTTCGGCGGGAGGGCAGTTGTGCTCTTCTTGTCACTACGACACGTCGAGGGACTGTGGTTGCAATTCTGCGTAGCATATTTGTGATTTGAAGGACGATGAACAACAACAAAACCCAGAAATTAAAGCAAGATATATTGTTACGAATCACCTACGAACACTTACTTCACAGTAATCGGTTGGTCATTGTTGCCGCATCTCGGGGCGTGGTGCGCGGGTCGGAAAGCCTCGCTCAAGCTCGGTACATAGGCTAAGCACCTATTGGACAATTCGGGCCAGCTTGCTCGGTTTAAGGGTGGGGCCCCCTTGTAAGCTGCTGCCATATTCCACACCCGAGGCATCATGTTCCGGGGAAGCTGGTGTTAACCTTCCAAAATCATCTGTCCTTCTATTTCATTGCTTCCTCCCAAACTCCGCAAGGCCATTTTCTTCCATAACATCTCAGAACTTTACCCAATATCTTGCCTTCAGCTCCTTTACATCTTCTCCTAACCACTCCTCTAAGGCTCTGGTGAAGTCAACCAAATATACCCCGCGTACCCCACCATCTTGCTAGACCTCCATTCAAAATGGCCATGAACGCAAGATCTGCCTCATCGGCATTGAGGGCATTCCGAGTAAGTCCAGTGAAACTATTGCATTCGCAAGCTGCACCAAATCATTATCTCTCTATTCCAGCACATAGGTCACTGTCTGAAACCGTTTGATACATTCTACAGGCCCTGTCAATTGAAGATTTGGTGCTGTGGTGAATTTTTCAGATAGCAATACCACTATACTATAAAAATCTGATGTCTAATCAATCTTATATATAGCCACTTGCTGTTCGCCCTGCAATTCTCCCAGCTATTCGAAACTACTCCACAGCAGAGCCAGATCTCAAGACAACGTTTAGAGATGCAATTCCTGCAAAGCGAGAGCTTCTGAAGAAGGTCAAGGCCCTTGGGGGCAAGGTGATTGGAGAGGTCAAGGTTGAGAACACAATTGGTGGCATGAGGCAAGTTCAGAAATTCATGTCGTAATTCACCGCTAACCTTCTCCAGAGGACTTAAAGCTATGGTATGGGAAGGATCTGTCCTTGATGCCAATGAAGGAATCCGGTTCCACGGCCGTACTATTAAAGACTGTCAAAAGGAGCTTCCAAAAGGAACAACAGGAACAGAAATGTTGCCAGAAGCTATGTTCTGGTTACTTTTGACCGGGCAAGTCCCCTCCACAAATCAGGTTCGACAATTCTCTCGCGAGCTTGCAGAGCAAGCCCAACTTCCAGCTTTTGTCAATGAGATGCTTGATGCATTCCCCAAAGACCTCCACCCAATGACACAGTTTGCCATTGCTGTTTCCGCTTTGTCACACACTTCAAAGTTCGCTGAGGCATACGCCAAAGGCGTCAACAAGGCCGATTACTGGGAGCCTACTTTTGATGACAGTATCTCCCTGCTTGCTAAGCTCCCAACTATTGCTGCTAAGATTTACCAAAACTCTTATCAAGGCGGAGGAGCTCTTCCAGCAGAGGTTGATCTGGAACAAGATTGGTCATACAACTTCGCCGCCATGCTTGGCAAAGGAGGAGAGAAGAACGAAAACTTCCAAGATTTGCTAAGACTATACTTAGCTCTTCACGGAGACCACGAGGGTGGTAACGTATCTGCACACGCCACTCACTTGGTCGGTAGTGCACTAAGTGATCCTTTCTTGAGTTACAGTGCTGGTCTACAAGGTCTTGCCGGACCTCTACATGGGTAAGTTCAACATCTTCATTTGCAGCATTACTCGTATCTGACATGATTAGACTTGCTGCGCAAGAAGTGTTGCGATGGATTCTACAAATGCAGGAAGCTATTGGGAAAGGTGCCTCGGATAAGCAAGTTACCGATTATCTCTGGTCGACGTTGAAGTCGGGTCGGGTCGTTCCTGGTTACGGTCATGCGGTTCTCCGGAAGCCAGATCCCCGATTTGATGCTCTCATGGACTATGCATCTTCACGCCCTGAAATAGCAAATGACCCGGTATTCCAACTCGTGAAGCAGAACTCCGAGGTTGCACCTGGTGTCCTTAAAGAGCATGGAAAGACCAAGAACCCATACCCTAATGTGGACTCCAGCTCGGGTGTTCTTTTCCATCACTATGGTTTCCACGAGACATTGTACTACACTGCTACTTTTGGTGTTAGCAGAGGATTGGGACCACTTGCCCAATTGATCTGGGACAGAGCGCTTGGTCTTCCAATTGAGAGACCAAAGAGTATCAATTTGGAAGGTTTGTTGAAGGAGGCTGAGAAGGCGTAGAGGAAAAGTTAGACTGGATCTTTCTGATTGGAAATCAAATGGTGTTCGGGAGAATTTGTAAATACTGGATAGTTTGAATAGATGAAATACTTTATCATAACGGCGGATCCACATGCTCAAGCCGTAAAACGTATGAGTGTTTTGCATCAACATTTATTACATTCGCTAAACTTTCATGTATAGCAGCACATGCCAGACGCTACCGGTGATATATTTTACCATAGCCGCATAGCCGCATTGCCGAAGTCCTCAAACAAGGGTATAAAACCAGAGGATTACGGTATTTACTAGGGCCTTCGTAATTCGTTCTAGGCATGTTACGAGGCAATAAGGGAAGCTGATTGGCTTGCATTAACTCAAGCTTTGGAGGTGGCTGGGAAACCGAGCTTGTTCGGAGAGATGTTCTGGGTGGCTTGCCCCGAACGTCACTTGGCAGTGGATCTCCCGCCAGCGTGATGGTGATGAGGAAAGCTCGAGGACTTGGAGAGCCTTGGGGCATTTGATGGTTTGTATTGTTTCTAGTGTTTGTATCTCAAAACATGCGAACGTGAATGACAGCGCGAGCTCTACTGGGGTTGACGCTGGTATCAGGACTTTTAGCTCCAATATCTCTACGTGTTGGAAAAGGCTGTGTACGGACAAGGTTGAATTTTCAAATTTCAGACCTCGCTTCGGGAGGTCGCGTGCTCATGTAAGAGTTGCCGATAACAAAGGACTTTCACAGCAGAGGCGGCTACTTTCATCTATACGTAAGCCCAAGTAGATACGGTATTATGACTTCTCTATGCTCATTGGCATCAAACATACTAGAAGGGGGGTGGTAGACAGCGCGGGAGCCAGCGAACAGAATGTCGTCATGTGGCACCATTCAACAGAGTTATATCTTCCACTGTAGAGATGGGTGTTGGATACTATCTATCGAGTCCCACCGAATGCTTCCATCTGATACATAATCGCACGTGGAACACGCCCCCTATGCACAGCAATCTATTTGCCTCTGATGGGGGTTGGATATCTTCGAGTTAAAAGCTCGAGATGGCGTTGGAGAGGTGGAGTGGAGTGTTGGAGTGTTGGAGTGTTGGAGATGCGGAGGCGACGTTGCAGTGGAGAAAAGGTTCTTGTAGGGTAGCAAAATACATGAATACCTGCGACGGCGAAGACCGAACGCACACCACTTCCCGTCGCACAGTATTGTGCCGTAACAATATCTGGTAATCATGATGCTTCAAGAGACCCCCCCTAGCCATCCCACCTTGTCAGATGTGCAGATCTCTCCCCGAACTCTCGCCATTCCCTCGAAGCTCTAAGCGACAATTACGCTTGCCGGTAATGTGATTGGCAAGTTTGAGGCCGAAGGTCCAAGAGCAGGAGCTATGTGCAGATAGAGCTCAGTAACTGGGTAAGTTGCAACTAGAACTAAATCCTGGACCAAAGCTAGCCCGGCTCTAGCTAGTCCCTACCTATACCATGGGAGCTGGACTGCCTTATAACCTTCCCCGCCCAGCCCATACCTTTGGTTTTTGTGCCCACTCTCGTCTTGACTTTTTTGGACTTTTCTGTTCTACGGAGGATATATTGCGCATCGCACAAGATGTTTGGGAGAAAGAAGGAAATAAATGCTATTGCGCCAGTGGTAAAAACTACCATTTACCCGGGGGATATAGGAACAATAGACTAATTCAGGTAGGATAGCGGAAGTGGCCAGCAACAGCTAGATCCTCTTGCCGACACAGGAAAGTCAACATGGCAACGACTTTGGCCGGTCATTGCCTGTGGTGCAGGCTTATTCTCTGATGGTTACACCAACAATGTACGCTTTCCCCATATATGCTAGCTATCTTCTGGACTAATTAAGTCCAGGTTATTGGCAGCGTCTCGGCCGTTCTTGGTAGCCCCAAGCTCTATGGAGATGCATACACGAATTCACCCGCAAAGGCCAATGTCTCATCCATTGCTTTCGCAGGAACCGTGGCTGGTATGCTCATTTTTGGATACACTAGTGATAAATGGTCCCGCAAGAACAGTCTCCTAGTATCTACCGTTTGTCTGGCTCTCTTTACTGCGCTTGCCGCCGGCTCCTATGGATATAAGGGTAGCATTCAGGGCATGTTTGCAGCACTTACTGCTTGGCGTTTTCTTGTTGGAGTGGTGAGTTCTTCCCAATTCCTACCAGTTCTAGAAAATTGTAGTTCGTACAGCACAAGGGAAATACTTCTTGAATCATAAAGTCTTTTCACAAAGTGCACTAAGAGCAATCACTAACATTTGTGATAGGGGATTGGAGGAGAGTATCCAGCGGGCTCAGTTGCTTGTTCCGAATCAACTGGCGAGCTGAAAAGTGGCACGCGTAACCGATGGTTCATTTTGTTTACTAATGTTATGATAGATTGTAAGTTCACTTATCAACTCTTCCCTTTAGAACCCATATGCACCGAGAGCTTCACGGCCTCGTAGATCTCTCTTGCTACTGCTCCTTTCCCTCAAGTTAGTATACTAATTCATTTATAGGGGGATTTGTTATCGGTGCCTTGGTTCCGTACATTGTGGTTGTGGCTACAACTGAAAACCACTTACGTGCAGCTTGGCGAATTATGCTTGGATTGGGATGTGTCTGCCCAATCGCACTTTTGTTCTTGCGGGTCAAACTAAAGGAGCCAGAAGAGTTTCAAAAGGAGTCGATGAGAAATGTTCGAATTCCTTATAAGCTGGTCTTGAAGTTCTACTGGTTCCGATTGCTTATCGTCTCTAGCATCTGGTTCTTGTACAATGTGGGTTCATTCTCTCAGCTTTCTTAAGCTCTCAGCTGACTCTTTCAAGTTTTCTTCTTATAGTTTTGGCATTTACTCCAATACTATTCTCGGCAACATTCTTGGAGAGGGTGCTCCACTCTCCCGGTCTTTCGGCTGGAATGTTGTCATCAACTTGTTCTATATTCCAGGGGCGATGTTTGGCTCTATTCTTTCTGACTGGATTGGGCCCCGCTACGCCTTATCCCTCGGAGTCTCTATCCAAGCAGTTGTCGGTTTCCTCATGGCCGGTCTCTATCCTACACTTTCTAAAGTTGAAAATGTAGCCGGCTTTGTAGTTGTGTACGGAATCTTCCTCTCGTTAGGAGAGATGGGACCGGGCGACAACATTGGACTTTTGGCATCCAAGACATGTGCGACCGGTGTGCGCGGTCAATATTATGCTATTGCTGCCGCCGTTGGTAAAATTGGTGCTTTCATTGGTAGGTTCCTTTACTTTATCATTATTAAGCTGGAGTAACCCAGCTAACCACAATTAGGCACATATGTCTTCCCTGAGATTCAGAAGATAGGTGGTGGAGGTTCTGCAGCAACTGCCCAGTACCCCTTCTACTTGTCCAGCGCTTTATGCGTGGTGACTGGATTGCTCGCGTTGTTCGGTCTGCCAAATGTGGAACAAGACACCATCACGCTCGAGGACATCAAGTTTAGAGCTTACCTGGAGGCAAACGGTTGGGACACCTCGCAACTAGGTTTGGCCAAGGGTGAACATGTCGAGAGAACTTCTGCCGCCCACCATGAGAACCAGAAGGTCATGGAAGGAGAAAGCGAGAAGAATTGAGTGTTGCGCGTTTGTCTGAACCCCTGAATATTGGATATGCCTTACCAAGCCATCCCTCCTTTTAAATATGTATAGACTTTAATCAAGTGCGCAAGAAGAAATAGCCAATAATCTAATATGCTCAAGTGTACATACCAGATTTCGCCGTGTGAGATGACTGTTTACTATCAAGGGCTCCTTTGGATCACAGTTATTGACTCTATACCTTTGCAGCCCTAAGACTATCGTGGTTTTGGGTATGAGTTTTCAAGACATTAATAGTTACTGTCTTTATTTAAAGGATAATATGGCAGCCCGCACGCGAAGAATGGGCTTGCAGGTCAGAGTATAAGAGCATAAAACAGGTCATGCGTAGCCGAGTACAACACTTGACTAACCAGCGGAACTAAATGCTGTTATGGGACAATACGAGCTGATGAGAAAGATTTATTAGTCTTCCTTCGTTAATATGCTTCTAGTAATGGTCCACAATTATGCACTCGAGTTTAGACCAATAGGAGGAATTTGTTTAGAATTAATATTTCTTGCAGAATAAGTCACTTGGGTTCGTGGGAGATTAGGGTTTGGGTCTATGTTTGAATTGCATTGCATATATGGACAGATATGAGAGTGAATATAATACACTCTCGGCGTCTCTTCTTTCAAGCGGAGACGCTGAGGACTTCTATGTTTCTAGTCTTCACGGGATAGATGAATGATTGAGCAATGCGTAAGTATGATCAGTGTTTCGTATGATGATAACGGCAGTAGATCTGCGTGAAAGCACACAGAGAAGGTTTTCCGCATCTGCTACGAACCACCACCAACGGATGTGGTCTAGACCTTGTAGAAACAAAAACCAACGTAGAAGCTGGCGGCCTCCATTTCCTCAGGACTGACCAGAAGATCACCGCCTCGCTCTCTGACGTGCATCCGCTCACTTAGTGGTCCCAGCACCTTGTCATCCTTTTCGGTCTTCCAGATATCATCGAAATGCTTGTGGTACTGCATTTCTAGATTGTAATCTTCGGCAAGTGCACGGAATGCTTCCCAAGGAACAACATATTCCGGAACTTCCTCCACTGCTTCGTGTAGGAAGTAGTTGTACTTCCATCCGAATGGAGGACGGAAGATACCATCAGCAGGCGTTGACCCAGGAAATCGGACGCGGTATATATCGTTGCCCCATGAAGCGGTGTCTTCTGCTTCACCCTCCTCTATTTCCCCTTCGTCTGCGTTGTCTTCGCCTTCCCCAGATTGCTCGGCCTTGGGCTTTGCGGCTTTCTCGTTGAACTTCCGGACATTTTCACTGATTACATCAGAGCTTGGTATACATCCGATGAGCCTGCCACCTTTCTTCAAAGCACCAGCAACATTCTTTAGCATTTGTCGTGCTTTAGCTTCGCTTTCGAATGCATAATGCATGCAGAACATCATTGTTACAACGTCGAAACCACCACCACCGAACCTTGAGGGTCCACCTGATCCATCAAAACCTACATCTCGAACCAGATGAACTTTATCAATCGGCTCACCGAAGCAATCCTGCACGAAGAACTCCCCATGAAATAATTGAGGTTGCGGTCTACTGTTGTAACCTCCTCGGCCGCCTCGTCCTCCGCGACCTCCTCCGCCACGACTCGCCATTTGTCGATAGCGCTCTTTCGCCTGGTCAATTGAGATATCGGCAGGGTCTAAACCAACATATAGCTCAACCGATTGTGGTGCTTGTTGCCATTTGCCTAAATCTCCACCCTTTCCACACCCGAGGTCCAGTACCAAAAGTCCTTTGGGTGGTGGTCCCTCAGCGAAGACCATACCCCCACCACCGCGCTCTTGTGCTCCAGGTGTATAGTCCTCCATTGGTGAGAACTTCTGGATCAATGTGCTCTTGATCCAGTTATTGAAGCTTCGAAGCCCTTTGATGCGACTATCTGTCTTTCGCCAGTCTCGGCCTCGCTCTGGTACCGCGTTGTAATGCTGGCGCACTGCATCATGGATCCCTTTGCTAGCCTGAGCTTGTTCAACTTCCCTTTCTCGCTCGAGCTGCTTCTGTCTGATATGTTCTCGTTCTGCGTCGGTAATTCGAGCTCGCTGACCTGGACGCTTGAGCTTCCGAGCTGGAGGTGAGGCTGATCTCTGGCGTTTCGTTGAAGGCGACGGAGATCTTCTCGAGTCGATTCGTCTAGGCGCAGAAGCAGAAGGCGATCTTGATCTTTGTCGCTTTTTGGCAGGCGCAAGCTTTGTAGCATTAAAAGGTTGCGGCTGGGCATCTAATGGTGAGATATCTGTATTTCCAGCCATATTGAAATACTCGTATTTGTAGATTTTGCGTTGAGAACGAGCTGGCGCAAGTTGAGTGATTGTGTAATACTGTGTAACGATCACCTGTCGCACATCAAAGAAAGCTAGTCGGTGATTCTGAAATGGCAGCGGGTAAGGAGGAGCTTGTAAGAATCTCAGTTTTGTAGGGGAGTTGATTGTCTTTAGATTTGTTTGCGGGCCCTTTCGATCCTGCCTCGCCTGCCCCATTTTAAGTCACCCCAACACCAAGCTTTACGCGTCGGCACTAGTCGCCTGAGATCAGAGCTCAAAGAAGCAGTACCCATCAACGAACAATCACAAACCTCCCACAACTCCACCCACGAGACTCTCTTCCTATTACTTTGAGCTTCTTCGTATCTCACTATATCATATACACATATTTGCGCAGCCAAGATGGGTTCAGATCCTCAGTATGCAAAGTATCCTCTACTTCCGCTCTCACAACACATCTTCACTCTTACCAATCCTTCCGCATCCAAGGCAAACCAGCAAACGTCTCTGAAAAGTTTACAAGATGCGATATCCGAACATAAGATGGCACCGCTTTACCGGTATCTATCCCATCCTACCGAAGGCATTTTGAATGGCTCGGGCGTAAGCTCTTCCAGCCCATCGCAGCCAACGAGCAGGAAACCGAGCGCAGCTGGAATGGTTGCAAGTAGACACTCAATACCTAATGTCAACCTTCCCTGGGACGAGGCTTTGTACGAGAAGTTGAAGAAAGAGAATGACGAGGAACTAGAGGGCTTCAAGAAGGAAGAGGAGGAGGCAGAGGAGAAGGCTGGAGAGACTGAAGTACAGGCTGCACGAGGAAAGCGTGCAGAGTTTTGGGCTCGAGTTGGTGATAAAGTAAGCAAATCATATTGTGTAATACTAGGAAGCTAACATGTTTACCCCCAGGACCGCTCTATTGCAGCATACGAGGAAATATTCGAGAAGACTGGCGTCCTAGGAACCAAAATTGATCTCGTACTTGCTATCATTCGTATGGGACTATTCTATGGAGACAAACTACTGGTAAAGAAGCATGTGGATCGTGCAAAGACTTTGGTCGAAAGCGGTGGAGATTGGGACCGCAGAAATCGGCTGAAGGCTTACCAAGGTCTATATTTTCTCACTGCTCGATCATACAACCTTGCGGCACCTCTCCTCCTTGACAGTCTATCTACCTTCACTAGTTACGAACTTTGCACCTACTCGTCTCTGGTCGTCTACTCTGTTTTAGCAGGATCAGTCTCCCTTAAGCGTGTTGACTTCAAGTCTAAGGTGGTTGATGCACCAGAAATCAAAGCTATTCTCGGCGATGGTGATGACAAATTATCTGCACTTTCGGGAGCTTTATCAGCAGGGCCTGGGGCAGACGAAGATATGGTTGACGCTACTCAGTCAGGGACCAAAACCGTCGTCAATCTTACCACTCTTGGGACCGATGCTCCAGAAGCCGAGGCCGCCATTGATTTTTCTTCATTGGCACAACTGGTGAGCAGCTTGTATACTGGAAACTATAAGGCCTTCTTTGGGGCTTTGGCAGCTGTCGAAGTGGCCTTTTTAAGCCAAGATCGGTATCTTTACGAACATAGAGGGTGGTTTGTTCGGGAGATGCGTCTCCGTGCATACCAGCAACTTCTTCAAAGTTACCGAGTTGTTGGTTTAGAAAGCATGGCTAATGATTTTGGCGTCTCTGTTGATTTCCTAGACCGGCAAGTGAATCAGACCTCTATACATATTACCGACTAATCTTTGACAGTGATCTTGCCAAATTCATTGCAGCTGAACGAATTCCCTGCACCATCGATCGAGTGACTGGAAAGGGCATCATTGAAACTAACAGACCTGATGATAAGAACAAGCAATATAACGATGTAGTCAAGCAAGGCGATCAACTGATCACAAAGCTTCAGAAATACGGCCAGGCTGTGAGATTGAGGGGAAGCGAGAGGGCGTAATAGGTTTATTTGTGATGAAAAGCGTAAGCTTGCAGTTGTACGATATCGTGGCGTATAGAATATCAAACAAGAAGCTGATAATGACCTCGTCGCTTCTTGACACACAATTGGAGGGGTAAAAATAGAGCTTATAGGGAACAGAACTTCTTCATTTCGTGTCTACAATTTGCGGTAAGTTTTGACTGTAAGTGAATTAAGACACAATTTTCGGGCAATCTTCCTTTTGTAATTGGGATTTTGTTAAGATGCTTCGCCAGATTCATATTATTTATTTACGTATAGATACTCTCAGTTCATCTCCTAAAACACTCGAGGCAGTTTTGGATACACTGCAGTCATTCATCATGTTGCAATTTTCTATTAGCTCTGCTTTGCTACCTTCATTTCCTCTGTACTTCAACGGGACCAAGATCTGCCTGTAAGCCAACAAAGTATTTCCTGCCTCCATTCTCTATCGGAATAATAGTCAGAAGATTCCAGAACCTCTCACCATTTTGTCGATAGTTGATGAAACTTGCTTGTCCCTCGACCGAGTTGGCAATACACTCGGTGATTGTCATCCTGCCAGAGTCATTCTGCATTATAGCGTGGGAGTGGATCACGGCCGATGGATTGATTTCTTTTGAGGCATCACCTGCGGTAGCGGTGCTATCTTCAGTCTTAGTTTGGCCAATATCAAAACCAGTCGTCGGTCCAGTTTGCTCTGTGTAACCGGGCGGTGGATATTGGAGGAAGCGACAATTTCTCCCCAGAATCTCACTTTCCGGATAGCCAACAAGCTTTTGGAACGTCTCGGTGCAGTGAACGATCGGCAGGTCGGGCGATGCCATGTCGCAAAGCAGAAGGCTTACAGAGCCATCAATGGCA